>Ga0210057_1001755_pt1 | contig 32309 bp, 30 predicted proteins | sample CryGeyCG2114_010_2_FD_183968 | JGI IMG/M metagenome (GOLD analysis project Ga0210057, IMG submission 183968) | Groundwater microbial communities from aquifer - Crystal Geyser CG10_big_fil_rev_8/21/14_0.10 (SPAdes) (version 2) | ecosystem: Environmental > Aquatic > Deep subsurface > Groundwater ... | reverse complement strand
AGAGCTAAAATTGCTTGGGCTGGGTCATTGTTGTAGTCGGCTATCAACAAGGTGAGATTCTTTTGAAAAGCCGCTAGTTCGATTGCCTCCTTGTGAAAGTCCGCCAAAGGTCTTGGTACCGGCGTTTGCAGAAGCTGGTTTTCTAGGTTTTCAAAAACCGAAACCATTTGAGCCAAATTTCCTCGCTTAAAGTCTTCTTCGGTTATAGAAACTCCTAGGGCGACGGAAGAATTAATTTGATTGTATTTTTCGATGTAGGCCAATTGATCTTCGCGGCTCGTCTTATTGGATATTATTATGTCGGAATCTTTTAGAGATGGGCGAAGATCGGCTGGCTCAAATTTGGCGAGCGCCTCGGCTAGGGTTTGCTCAATTAACTCCTCTGGGTTGCGGGATTTTATGTAATTTGTTTGGCTATCTAAATCAGTGCCTGGCCCTTCTGGGTTTTGCTCAATTATCTCTTTAGCAATCGCCTCGCCAACGGAGTTTGTAAGATTGCTTTTTGCCGGGCTGGGTAATTTAGCAAACGGCTTCTCAAAGCTGGGCTGGGGGCTGCCAAGCTGGGGCTCCGTTTGAAGGTGCGCTCGGTTACCAAAAATAAAAATTGTGGTTATGAAGACAACCACAGAAATAGCCACAATGTAGGCAAGTTTTTTTAAAATTGAGCTGGTTTTTATATTTTCCCCAGGGTATTGCATAGCAAAATTTCCAGATGAATCCGGTATAGCTTGATTATACACCAAAACACTTTCCTATATAAGCAGGAAATTTTGTCTTTAGTGGAAAAGGGTGGCTAGATTGGCTAAGTCCTCAACAGATAATTCTTGGGCTCTCGTTTTTTCATCCATCTTTATTTGCTTTAGGGCGGCTAGGATTGTTTCTTTCTCAAGTTGCGGGAAGGCGCTAGAGAGATTGTTTAAAAGAGTCTTGCGCGGTTGCTTAAAGGCGGCAGAAATCAGATTATAGAAGCTTTCTGATCCCTCTGGTTGCGGGGTTTTAGTGGTTAAGAGCACGGCGGCGGATTCAACTTTTGGCGGTGGGTCAAAATCGGTGTTAGGGATATAGAATAAGATCTGAGCATCCGCCCAAAACTGAGTAGCGGAGGACAAAAGGCTGGATTTTCCTTTTGCGGCACAAATCCTCTCAGCAACCTCTTTTTGAAAGGTGAAAACGGCTACAGACGGCTTGTTTTCTAGCTCAGATAGAATTCGCAGAATTCTGCCACTTAAATAATACGGCAAATTTCCCACAAGTTTGAATTGCGGATATTTTGTGCTTAATTTGCCTAATTCCGTTAAGATATCACCAGCGATTATTTCTACCACTGGGTCGGTTTTGTGCTTTTCAAACAACTCAAGCGCTAGGTGGCGATCTTTTTCAACTGCAATAAGTTTGGCTTTTTTGTCTTGACAGTCTCTCAGTAATAAGTCGGTTAGTGCTCCGGGTCCTGGGCCAACCTCAATCACAACATCTCCCTCCCCTATCTCCAGTTGGGTGACAATTTTTTTCGCCAGAGCGGAATTTATTAGAAAGTGTTGGCCGAGAAGCTTGTTTATCACAAGCTCCAGTATCTAGTATTTAGTATCAAGTATCAAGTATCAAAGTGGGACAAAGGAGTAGTTTGTGGCAAGAAGAAAGGGGGAAGGGAGATATGGGAAGGAGAGTTGATTTATAAAAAATCAATCCTTAATTTTAAATAATTATATTGTGATTTTAAGGATTGAGAATTATTTAGGATTTAAATATTGGAGTTTGATGCTTTGATTAAGCCAAATGGCTTAATCAATATACATTTCATCTTCATCTGGAAGCCAATAGTCTCGCCCATCAGAGTTTTGAAACTGGCACAACTCGTCGGGAATCTCGTAAAGAAATCTTGAGGGGGTAAAAAAGTAGGAAAAATACAAACGATTTTTAGCGCGAGTTATGGCAACATACATCAAACGACGTTCTTCTTCTACCTCGTCGCTTTTTAGCATCGATTTCTCGTGCGGAAGTATCCCCTCACTAAGCCCAATAACAAAAACTGTATCAAATTCTAATCCTTTAGAAATATGAACAGTCATCAAGAGGACGTCAGGGTTGCTAATCTGGTCGTCAATTTTATCGCTGGCCTGGAGAAGAGAAATTCTTTCTAATAATTCTTCGGGGTTTTCATCGTATTGCAAAGCGAAGCTAATCAACTCGCTAATGTTCTCCAATCTTTCTGGGGCGTTGAGATATTTGTCCTTCAACCACTCTTTGTAGCCAACCGCGTCCAAGAAGATTTCGATTCGGCCCAAGCTGTTTGGCGCGATGTGGCCTTCTTCAACTTGATTAAAAAATGGAGCCGAGCGGCGCTTCCCTAAAGATGTTTCAATTCTTTCTTTAGCGCTTTGGTCAAATGGATTAACAGTAAAACGTAGAGCGGCGACCACATCTTTAACTTCTTTACGATCGTAAAATCTTGGTCCGCCAAAAATCTTGTAGCTAATACCGTACTGCAAGAGAGCTTGTTCTACGGCGCGAGATTGCGCGTTGGTGCGATACAAAACGGCAACCGACTGTTTTGGGTGCTTGCGCCGTAAAGCCTGAATTTCACTGGCTAACCAGAGGGCTTCGTCTTCTTGAGAGCCAGCAGAAATCACCTGAATTGGCTCTCCAGATGCGTTGTCGGTCCAAAGAGTTTTTGGAGTTTGCTTGGTGTTGTTAGCTATTAAGGCGTTGGCGGCGGCGATAATCGTTTTGGTCGATCGATAGGCTTGTTCTAGCTTTACAATTTTTGCATTTGGCCAATCCCTCGCGAAGTTTAAGAAGTTGCGATAATCGGCTCCCCTAAAGCGGTATATAGATTGTGCGTCATCGCCGACAACATTGAGGTTTTGGTGTTTTTTGACCAGCAGACGAACTAACTCGTATTGCGATCTATTGATGTCTTGATACTCATCAACTAAAACATAATCAAATAAATCTTGATATTGTTTTAAGACTTCTGGATTTTTTTGGAGCAGTAAGATCGTTTTAGCAATAAGGTCATCAAAGTCAAAAGCATTAGATTTTTCTAATTTTTCTTCGTAGCGGCGGTGAGCTTCATAAAGAATTTGATCTTCTTCACTGGAGCTCTCCTTCAACATTTCTGGATTTTGTAGTTCGCTCTTGATCCGAGAAATCTTTGCTTTTAAAACTGCTGGACGGTAATGCTCTCTAGGTAAATCTAATTCTTTGATGATGTGGCGAACCATTCTAGAGCTGTCGTCATCGTCGTAAATCGAAAATCCGGGGCGGCGATCGGTTTTTTGGATTTCGTTTTTAAGAATCCTTAAGCCAAAGGAGTGAAACGTCCCAATGAAGGGCTTGCCAATAGTTGGAAGATCTCCCGCGGACCGTTTTTTTGTATTAAAAACCTGCTCATACATTTGATCAGCGGCTTTATTGGTGAAGGTTATGGCCACAATTCTTTCTGGGGCAGTTCCTCGCTCGATTAGAAATCTTAGACGACTAGTTAGGGCGCGGGTCTTTCCCGATCCGGCACCAGCAGCCATCAAAAGTGGTCCTTCGCCGTGCTCGACGGCTTCTTTTTGACGATCATTTAGCATGTTGGTGTATAAACTATATATTAGAACGACAAATAATCAAAAGAATCATAAACTAACACAATTTTGAGATATTTTAGTCAAGGAATTGACGGATAACTTAACCCTGATAGAATTGCCTTGTTAGTCCGTTTGGTCGCATTAAAGTAAATCTCTTCTTTTGGAATGCCTCGTGGCAGACAAGGGAGGTGAAAGGCTTATTCTTACTCAAGACGAACCTTCAGATAGACAGTTAAAAACAAGAAAAAGTTGGACTTTACCCGCAAGCGTTGTGCTAGGCGGTATTATTTTAGGCTTATTTCTCTTCTCTGGAGTCCAATCTGTGGAGGGAGAGCCAATTATGGGTGGTCCGGTAAGCTCTGGTAGTGATCAGGGCTTTATTGTTGCTAGTGACGCACCGGGAGACCTAACTTTAGCCGAGGACCCAGAGTCTTCTCTTGGGTTTGTTATATTAGAGGCGGACGCGGCCTTGGCTGCCGATAGCCCATTTGCTGGAGGGGGCGCTCTACCAAACCGAGATGAGATTATCGTTTACAAAATAGAAGAGGGAGACACCCTGTCGGTAATTGCGGAAAAATTTGGAATTTCTTTAAGCACGATATTGTGGGCCAACTCTGGCGTTAGTGCAAACAAGGTTAGACCTGGGCAGGAGATAACCATTCTTCCTGTTTCGGGTGTTCGCCACGTTGTTTTGAAAGGAGATACTTTAGTGGGAGTGGCTCGGCAATATCAAGTCTCAACTGCTTCAGTAAGAGAGTCTAACGAGATTGGGGCAGATAATATTTTGGTGATAGGGCAAGAATTGATTATCCCCGGAGGAAAACCAAGGGTTAGTCCCCGATCGATTAGTAGCGGCAGCTCGAGCCTACCCAATTATTCTGATTATTATATTCTTCCAGCCCGAGGATATAACTGGGGTGTTTTACATGGAAGGAACGGAGTAGATATCGCTAATGCTTGTGGCACAACTGGAATATATGCTTCTGCGGCTGGAACGGTTAGAACGGCTGGTTATGGCTGGAATGGAGGATATGGAAACATGGTTAAGATTTCTCACAGCAACAGCACCCAAACACTTTACGCCCACATGTCTTCAATCGCGGTTAACGTTGGTGAGTATGTGGAGCAAGGAGAGCTTATCGGATATGTAGGAAACACTGGTAAGGTGGTTGGGGCAACTGGATGCCACCTACACTTTGAGGTAAGCGGAGCACGCAACCCATTCGCTCACTAATAAAGACTGGCTGGAAAACTACTCTACCCAATCTTCTATGGTGATTTTTTTATTTTTTAAATTGACCACGACTTTTTGCCCTTCTTGCCAGCGGAGGGCGCGAACGATGGCGATTGGCAAGGTTAGAGCTACGCTCCTCTTACTACCGATCCGGAAAAGCTTTCGAATATTTTCGTCCCCTATTTTTCTACGCATATAAATAATTGGTAATTAATTTTTAAAATTGATTTGTAATAAGGCAATTTAATTATACCCCATTGCGCTAGAGCTAATTCTAGAGCTAGCTCTAGCGCAAGCAAAATAGGGGCTTTATGTAGGGGGGCGGCGGTGGGTAGGGATGGTTGGTTTGGAGGATGAGCATTGCTGGTTTAGTGTTAAAATATGGTTATGGCAAGACGAAAACCTCTTGGGCTAATCGCTTTTTTGTTTCTATTCCCTGCCGCTGTCTTAGTGGATATAATAAGTTTCATCCTCGTATTGGGAAACATAATTAGCCTACTATTCATTGGAGCCTGTCGTTTAATCTTCTTTGTTGCCGGAATAAAAACTCGGGGGCTTAATGCCGTATCTTTCGCTAGCGCAGTTATCGAGGGAATCCCCTTGTTGTCAATTATTCCCGGCGCAACCTTTTTTGTGGTGGCGGTGTATCTGGGAGGCCTGGGGCACAAAAAGGAGAAAAATGAAGGCTCGGGTGCGGAAGTAGTAAAAATGGACGATTATAGAGAGGACGCTTAAGACATGGCGGCTTAGGGGTTTTTTTGCTAATATCACAATAATTAATCAAGAAAAAATTATGCTTACAAAAGAGAAAATAGAGGAGTATAAACAAAAGCTGGAGGCGGAAAGAGTACGAATTGAGGCGGAAATGGATGAGTTGGATAAACCAGTAGATATGAGCGACAATCTTGGGAATCGAGAGGATGAAGAAACAGACGAGGCAGAAGAGTTTAGCACAAACCAAGGCATTGCTCAGCCGCTAAAGATGGAGCACGAGGAAGTTGTTGCGGCGCTTCACAAAATTGACATAGGGGGTTATGGAAAATGTGAGAAGACCGGCAAGGATATAGAGGACGAGGTGTTGGAGGTTAATCCGGCAGCGCGATATTGTAAGGAGGTAGTCGAAGAACTAAATGAGAAGGGCGAATAGCCCTTTTCTTTTTTAAAAAATGAGCCAAGTTGCAAAAATTTACTCAGCAGAGATTGAGGGAGTGGAGGCAATACCGGTTGAGGTGGAGACCGATGTGTCGGTTGGTCTGCATAACTTTTCTATTGTTGGCTTGGCGGACAAAGCCTTGTCAGAAGCTAAAGAACGAGTGAACTCAGCGATAAAAAACGTTGGAATAAGAGCCCCGAGTCAGGAAAATAGAAAGATTGTGGTAAATCTAGCTCCTGGAGATTTAAAGAAATCTGGGACGCAGTACGATCTGCCGATTGCATTGGGTTATTTGATGGCCAACCAACAAGTTCGAGCCGATAATCTAAACGATTGCTTATTTGCGGGAGAGCTATCTCTGCGAGGTGGGCTAAGAAGAATAAATGGAGCTCTAAGTATCGCGCATTTGGCGAAGGCATTGAGGAAGAAGAAACTATATATTTCTGCCGACAGCGCGGAAGAAGCCGCACTGGTGCCAGAGGTGCAGGTTTTCCCTATTTCAACCCTGCAGGAAATAATTGATCATCTTGAGGGCCGGAAGTTAATCACTCCCCTTAAACCAACTAAGCCAGAGTCGGTGGACGAGGAGGTTGTGGTGGATATTGCCGATATAAAGGGACAAGAGCTGGGAAAGCGCGCTTTAATGATTTGTGCCGCTGGTGGGCACAATCTTTTAATGAGCGGGCCTCCGGGAACCGGGAAAAGTATGTTAGCGCAGGCGCTAGCTTCGGTTTTGCCAAAGCTACGGTTGGAAGAGATTATCGAATTAACGAAGATATATAGCTCTGCTGGTTTGCTAAATGGAGCCTATGTAAAACAACGTCCGTTTCGTTCGCCTCATCAAAGCGCGTCAGTGCCCGCAATTGTTGGTGGTGGGCAGACTCCGCGCCCTGGAGAAATTAGTCTGGCGCATAAAGGAGTTTTGTTTCTGGATGAGATGCCAGAGTTTCGTCGCGATCTTTTAGAGTCTTTGCGCCAGCCGCTTGAATCAGGGAGAGCGCTGATAAGTCGGGTGCGAGGAAATTTGGTGTTTCCCGCGGAGTTTGTTTTGGTGGCAGCGATGAACCCTTGTCCATGTGGATATTTAAATGATGAAGAGAAAACTTGTAAGTGCAGCGCGCATGAAGTATTGCGATATAGGAAAAAGATTTCTGGCCCCCTCCTGGACCGTATTGATATCCAAATCCATGTACCGAGGATTAAATTGGAAGAATTAAAAAGAGAAAGGAACGCGCAAACTCTAGACAGTTCACAAGTGAGAGACAAAATTGAAGCGGCGCGAGACAGGCAGATGAAAAGACAGGGGCGACTTAATTCGGCGCTGAGCTCAAAAGGGATTGAGCGGATAGTTAATCTAAGCCCAGAGGCAGATGATTTTGCTAAAAGGGCCTTTCAGGAAAATGCTATGAGTACACGCGCCTATTTTAGAGCCCTAAAGACGGCGCGCACCATTGCGGATTTAGAGGGGAGAGAGGTTATCAAAAAAGGCGACCTGGCAGAAGCCTTTCAATATCGCATTAGAGAAGATGGTTAAGGCTTAAATTATCTCAACTTGAGAAGACGACAAGGTGGGAAGGATAAAGAAATAGACGAAAGTAAAGGCGAGGATAATTAAAAGAGGTATGAGTATCCAAAGCCAAATTTTAGGCTTCTTTTTAATTTTAGGAGCTTGGTTTTCTGGGCTACTAACATCTTGGACCTGAGGCGGAGTGGCAATTTCTGGCTCGGGGGTTGCCTCTCCAGCCGCAATAGACCTAGCGTCAGACTCTAGGGTGCGGATAGCAACTTCGGGAATTGGAGGTGGGGGTGTTTTAGTTTCCATGGGAGTAATCGCAAAAATGCGAAATTTTTAAAAATGCGAAAAGAACAAGAGCTTACTTAGTATAGCAAAAAAGAAGACCCCGTGGCGGTGTGCCACGGGGTTAAACGGGGAGGGCGAGAGGGCGCTACTTGCCGGCTGTGGCCGACATGGTGCCGACCAGTGGCACTCCCATCTCCCCTACGGGGATGTAGACGACGGTGTTGTTGGGGGAGCCCGCCATCATCTTCTGCGCCTCGATGGCGAGGTACTGAAGATACTGATCGGTGAGCGATGCCTGGATTTTCTCCATGGCGAGGGAGATGCCGGTGGCTTCGGCCACGCGACGCTTCTGATCCTGCGTCGCGATGGCCACCTGGGTTTTCATTTAGAAAGGATAATCTTTGACAACCAACTTGTTAATGGTTGCCAAAGGACAACCAAAGGGCGACATAAATTGTCAAAAAAAACCGCCCGGAAGGGCGGTTTTTCCCCCATACTTCATACTAGCTACCCTCCTTAGCCATCGCCTTGAGTGAGAGGCCAATTTTGCCGTTGTCTACTTTGACTACTTTGGCTTTAACTACGTCACCCATCTTCACAACATCTTCAACTTTCTTTACAAAGCCATCTTTTAGTTCGGAAACGTGAATCATGCCGTCTTTGCCTCCGCCTAGATCAACAATGGCGCCAAATTCTAAGATGCGAACAATCGGGCCTTCAACAATCTCCCCTACTGCGTATCCTTTAGTGATGCTTTTCACTTCAGCTAGGGCAGCTTCAGCAATTTCTTTATTCTTTCCGGCAACAAACACGGTGCCGTCTTCTTCGATATCGATTGACTCGGCGCCAGTTTTTTCAATTATTCCGTTGATAACTTTTCCTCCCGGGCCGATAACTTCACCAATTTGGGATGGATCAATCTTGATAATCAAAACTAGCGGAGCAAGTGGAGAAAGCTCTGGGCGAGGAGCCGCCAAGGTGGTGGCTATATGATCAAGGATTTCTAAGCGAGCTTTTTTAGCTTGATCTAAACCGTCTTTAAGCATTGGGATAGTTAATCCCTCAATCTTTACGTCCATTTGCATGGCGGTGATGCCGTCTTTAGTACCAGCAACTTTTAGGTCGGTGTCGCCAAAGTGGTCTTCGGTGCCTTGAAGGTCGGTGAGGACTTTATACTCCCCTTCTTTGTTACTCATTAAGCCCATAGCAATACCGGCAACTGGTTTTTTGATTGGCACACCGGCGTCCATTAAGGAAAGAGTGGTGGCACAAACAGTAGCCATAGAGGAGCTTCCGTTTGAGGACAGAATTTCGGTAACGGCGCGGAGGGTGTAGGGAAATTCGGTAACATCAGGAAGCATGTGCACGATAGCTTTTTGAGCTAAAGCACCATGACCAATCTCTCGACGACCGGGGCCGCGGAAAAATCCAACTTCACCAACAGAGTATGGCGGGAAGTTGTAGTGCAAGAGGAAGCGTTTCTTTCCGGAAAACTCAATTGTTTCAACAAGCTGCTCGGATCCGGGAGGAGCAATGGTGACAACAGATAGGGCTTGGGTTAGACCGCGAGCAAAAAGTGCGGATCCGTGGGCGCGTTTTAGTAGGCCAACTTCGGACTGAAGTGGGCGCACTGCATCAATGGCGCGGCCATCTGGGCGGCGATCGTGTTTGATGGCTTGCTCGTGGATGTATTCGTTGATGACTTCATCTAAATAGCTGATGGAAAGCTTGATGACGTCTTCTTCGACTTCTTGTTTTTCTAATTCTTCTTTCAAGCCTTTGTTTAAAGCAGAGATATTGGTTTCTCTACCAGCTTTATCTTGAGTGAAGACTGCGCCTTCTATCTTTCCATCGGCGTAGGTGCGAACAAATTGCTTTTGCTCTGCCGATAGCTCGTTGAGAGCGACGGTTTCTTTCTCTTTGCCAATCTCTTTTTGAATCTTAAGTTGAAAATCAATGAGTTGAGAAATTTCAGCTTGGGCTTTTTCAAAAGTGGCCAAAGCTTCGTCTTCTTGGACCTCAATTCCCTCTAACTCAATCATATTGATGCGGTCTTTAGTTCCAGCAACGAAGGTGGAGTAGCGAAAACCTTCTTTAAGTTGAGAGTTGTTGGGGTTAACTAGACTTTGATCTTGTCCGTTGGCGATTTTTATACCAGCAACTGGTCCTGCCCATGGAACACTGGAGATTGATAGGGCGAGAGAGGCGGTGATAAGAGAAAGGAAGTCGGGATCGTGTTCCTCGTCTAAGGAGAGTACGGTGATAACAACCTGAATTTCACGACGGAGGCGCTCATCAAACAAAGGACGAATGACTCGGTCCACCACTCGGCCAGCCAAGACGGCCTCTTCTGAGGGGCGACTTTCGCGGCGCATAAATCGGGAGCCGAGGATTTTTCCAATAGCATAAAATCTCTCTTCATATTCAACTCGGAGAGGGAAATAATCGAGATTTACATCTTCCTTGCCCATTACCACAGTGGCCAAAATGGCGCTGTCGCCATAGCGACCAATCACAGCCGCATTGGCTTGTTGGGCTAAGTCGGAAACTTCAAAGCTTAATTCTTTACCGGCGTAATCCAGGGAAAATACTTTCTTGTTTTTCATAGATATTAATTATTTTTTCTTGGTTGACGACGAGGTCCTCGGCGGGATTGATTGCCAGAACCACGGCGGCGATTAATTTTGATTAACGATTTTGGTATATCTTCGACGGGGGTAAATTTGTCAGCAGCTTCTTTTAGCTTTCCATTCGTGGATTGGCCAAAGCCAACTACTTCAATTTCTAGACCCTTTCCCCAACGAAGGTAATCGACGAGAGGAATAAAGTCTCCGTCTCCGGTGATTAAGATTACTGCATCAAGAGAATCGGATAGGCGGACGGCATCGATGGCCATACCAACATCCCAGTCGGCTTTTTTCATGCCCCCGGGGTAAAGCTGTAGGTCTTTGATTCGAAGATCAATGCCAGTTTTTTCTAAGGCTTCAAAGAAGCTTGATTCGCTCTTGCCACTGATTGTTGCGTGGCTAGCTTCGGCGGCAGCCAAAACAGCCTCACTTTGCACAACGTAAGCTAGGGCACGGATGAGTTTTCGTTCGCCGACTATGTGGTCAATCAACTGTTTGTAATTAACGCGGGAGTCGTAGAGATTCTTTGCGGAATGATAAAGATTTTGAATATCGATGAAAATTCCGATTCTTTGGTCTTTGTGATGAAACATATTGAAAATGGATTATAAATTATAAATACAGAATTAAGAATATTTTGCTGGGCGGGGAGAAAAATATGGAAAAAAATTACCGGATCACACTTTAAGCGCTCGCCAGAGGCGAGCGCTTAAAGTGTGATTACCCTATTTCTTGAGATTGAGTTTTTTTACGAGCTTCTTGTAGCCTTTTTCGTCGTGCTTCTCGAAGTAGCTGAGAAGGCGACGACGTCGTCCAACCATCATCAAGAGTCCTCGTCGGGAGTGGTTATCCTTCGGATTTTTCTTAAGGTGGCTGGTGAGCTCATCGATTCGCTTGGTTAGAAGGGCAACTTGGACCGGAACCGACCCAGTGTCTTTGTCACCAATACTGAATTCTTTAATGGCTCGCTTCTTTTTGTTAGAGGTCAACATATTAGTTGGTAGTTAGTAGTGAGTAGTTAACATCTACTCATCTATAACATATATTTTTATTATTGTCCAGAGTCAGCCTCTTCGGCTTTTGCGACTTTTTCTTCTTCGGCGGGTTGGCTATTGTCCTTGATCTCAGGGTGCTTAGCCTTAAACTCGTCGGTAAGTTTTAGAATGATGCGCTTTTCTTCTGGGTTGATAAGGTCGATGCGAAACTCATATTTTTGCTCTAATTCGAGCACGTCTTTCATGATTTCTACAGAACCAAACTCAGATACGTGGATTAAGCCCTGAATATCTTCGTCGATGGCAACAAACGCGCCGAAAGGATTAAAGCGAGATATTGCTCCCGAAATGCTTTGGCCTTCTTTGTATTTGTCTTTAACTTTATCCCAAGGATTATCTTTAAGCGCTTTAAGGGACAAGGATACTTTACCATCCTTGATCTCAACAATCTTGGCTTTTACGCTGTCGTTAACTTTGAGCACTTCTTTGGGGTCGTCGATTAAGCGGTGGTCAATCTCGGAGATGTGGATTAGCCCTTCAACTGCGGGTTGGTCAGCAAAGCGAATGAAGGCACCGAAGTCAGCTACTCCAGAGATAATTCCATCAATTACATCCCCCACGTTGTAGGCGTCGAGGAGTTTTTTAACACTTTCTCCAGTTACTTCTTTCTCGGAAACAATTAGTTTATTGGCGGCAGGGTTGGAGGCAATAATTTTTACCTTGAGCTTTTGGCCAACTAATTTCTTTAATTCTTCTAAGATCTTTTGTTTGTCACCATCTTCTACGCGAGGATAGTTTTCGTTAGAAAGTTGGCTGGCGGGCAAGAAGGCTTTGACTCCAGCGATGTCGGTCATTAAACCACCGGCGTTAGCACCTTCGATAGTGACAGTGATTGCTTCGTCCCTGTCTTTAACTTCGTTAACCTCCTCCCAAAGCTGTTGCTTGCCGGCTTCGGCTAGGGAAAGATCAACAAAACCATCTTGATCTTCATCTTCTAAGATCTTAGCTTTAATGCTTTCGCCTTCCTTTAGGTTTTTGATTAAGTCGGAGGCATTTGAGAATTCAATTCCGTAAACTCGGCCAGTGCCAAATTTACCTAGGTCGAAATAAGCGACTCTCTTTCCTCTTTCAATTAAGGCGGCTTCAATGAAGTCTCCTTCTTTAATTTCTTTAATTACGTCTGCCTCTTGTTTGATTAATCTGGTGATAGCAGAAGGTTTTTTTTGCATAGTTTTAGTAAGTACCCTTCGATAAACTCAGGGTGTTGCTCGATTTACCAAGCAATAAAAAACACGCTCTTTGGTTAATTTTAATTGGTATCTGGGCCGCGAGCATGCGGGCGACCGAGCTACCAGAGCGAGAAAATAATAGCAGGAAATAGAAAATGAATCAAGAAGCACGAATTATGAATCATGAATAGAAAAGGCGTGGGCCGCAGGGTGCGGGCTACGCCTTTCAGGGGGGCAGAGGCTAAGGGTTGTGCCTGCCCTACCGGCAGTTGACGGATTATAGAAACAGGTTGGTGATCGGGTGGAGCAAGAATTGAGAAACGAGCCCAAGCAACCAAATCACGACACAAAGGATGAAGACGAACAGAAGCCCAGCACCCACTCGCAAAAATGGATTGGAGACGGATGTGCCGCTAAAGTATTTGACACTCTCCCTAAAGAGGAGAAAGACCAGGGCGCATAGCACCCATGCACTGAGGGCGAAAATCGACTGAGTGTTCATAAATCCTCCCCACGCTCGGAATTGAGCAGTTTTGAAATACTATAATATTCAAGCTTTTTGTCAAATCCCTAGGTTATCCCAGGGATAAAGAGGTGTGCTAAAATAGGTGAGATGAAGAGCTTAAAAGATTGCTTAAAAGAGGCTGAAAAGAAAAAAAGAGCGATTGGCCATTTTAACGTTTCAGATAATTACACCTTGAAAGCAGTTTTTGATGCAGCAAAAAAACTAAGTGACTACGCCGGTTGGAAAATCCCAATCATTATTGGAGTTTCGGAGGGTGAGAGAGATATTTTAGGAACGGCAATTGTTTCAACTACGGTGCACAAACTGAGAACCGATTTTGACTACCCAATTTTTATCAACGCTGACCACACCCACTCATTGGCACGTGTGAAGGAGGCGGTGGCGGCGGGATTTGACGCAATCTTGTTTGATGCGGGGCGGCTACCACTTAAAGAAAATATTGCAGCAACTCAAGAGGTGGTTCGTTTTGCAAAGTTGCGAGATAGCAAAATCTTGATTGAGGGAGAATTGGGATATATAGGAAGTGCGTCAGCCGTTTTTGATGAAATTCCTAAAGGTGCGGAGATTGATGTGAGCACAATCACCAAAGCGGAAGACGCAAAAAACTTTGTTAGAAAAACTGGAGTAGATTTGTTGGCTCCAGCAGTGGGTAATGTGCACGGAATGTTTAAAAATGCCCCCAATCCAAACCTGCATATTGAGAGAGTGCGAGAGATTAGACGGGCGGTAAATACTCCTTTAGTTCTCCACGGCGGAAGCGGGATAAGAAATGCAGACTTTATTGCGGCAATTAGTCACGGGGTGAGAATAGTTCATGTTTCGACTGAGTTAAGACGGGCGTGGCGCGACGGATTGGAAAAATCATTTAAAAAAGATAAAGATGAAGTAGCCCCATATCGCTTGATGAGTGAGTCAATTGGGCAAATGCAAAAAATCGTAGAAGAAAGATTAAAACTTTTAAATCTTGTTTAATGGCGATAAAAGACTTAAAGCATGTTCATAAAAAAACTCGGTTAGGGGCCGATGTTTTTGTATTAAATAATGGGGCGGAGATAAACGCCGAGGCTGAAGCGATGCTCCAAGCCCTACACAGTCGCTCAACTGGAGGTTTTTTAGAACACTTAAAGAAACTTGAAGAACGAGGGGCAGAAAAATTTATGGCGAGTTTTTATGTTGGCTATGGCCACAAGTCTATTGGCGACTGCGGAAGCACGACTATATTTATTGAAGGGGTCTCCATGTTGGTGGCAAAAGCAATTCAAGACTGGCAACTATATTCTGGACAAGAAAGCTCCACGCGCTACGTAGATTTTTCTAAACAGGCATTCATAAATCTAGCAGACTCAAAGGAGGGAGAAGAGATTCAAGAAACTTGGCGAGCTTTTTATTTGAAGGCACAGGATCCGGTGCGAGAAAGCCTGAAGAAGCGTTTTCCAATACAGGAAGGAGAAAAAGAGGCAATGTGGGAAAAGGCTATTAATGCTAGAGCATTTGATATCACTCGATCATTTTTACCCGCTGGAGCAAGCACGAACTTAGCGTGGCATACTAATTTGCGCCAAGCAGCGGATCACATAATGATCTTACGACACAGCCCCCTTTTGGAGGTGAGAGAATTAGCTCAGGCTATGGAGGAGGTTTTGCGAGAGGCATTTGAGAGCTCTTTTTCACACGAGCGATTTGAGACAACGGAAAATTATAACGAGGCCTGGCAGAAGACGGAAAACTATTATCACAACTCAAAGACCCCAGATTTTGCATTGGAAAAAAATGAGATCGACGGGGGGGATCTAGAAAAATATCGAGAGATTTTAGAAAAACGACCAGAGAAAACCGAGTTGCCAAGATTTTTGGATGAGCTGGGGCATTTACAGTTTTCTTTCACTTTAGACTTCGGCTCATTTAGAGATATCCAAAGACATCGGGCGGTGATGCAAAGAATGCCGCTACTAACGGAAGAAATTGGTTTTCATCCTTGGTATTTAGCGGAGCTTCCAGACGATTTAAGAAAAGAGGCAGTAGAGTTGATTGAAGCGCAGCTAAAGAAGATAAACGATCTGGGCCTGAGCAAGGAAGAAAAACAGTATTATTTGCCAATGGGTTATTTAACTTCTTGCCGAGTTTCTGGCGGGCTACCGCAGATAGTCTATTTAGTAGAATTGCGAGCGACAAGATTTGTCCACCCAACTTTAAGAGAGCGGGCACAACAAATGGCAAAGGTCCTCGAAGAAAAATTTGGTAGTTCCGGGCTCAAATTGCACTTAGATGAAGATGCGCATCGATTTGATGTGCGGCGAGGGGAGCACGATATAGTTGAGAAGGGCAGTGAGTAGTTTGTAGTGAGTAGGAAGACAGGGACAGGGAGTAGTGAGTAGCTTGCCCGCTTCGCCAAAGACTCGACGCAACTCAGCGAGTCGAGGTGGGTAGTGAGCAGGAAGACGGGGATGGGGGTAGTGAGTAGTTGGTGGCGAGAACAAGAAGTTAAAAGTTTATAAAGTTAATAGTAAGAAGGAAGGAGGAAGAGGAGAAGTAAAGAAGCAAATATGAAAAAAGGAAAATTTATTGTGATAGAGGGAACGGATGGGAGCGGAAAGAAAACTCAGGCAGATATATTACTGAAGAGACTAAGAGATGAGTCTAGAGATGTAAGTATTTTTGACTTTCCTCAATATGGAAATAAATCGGCGCATTTTGTGGAGCGTTATTTAAGGGGTGAATACGGCGGGTTAGAAGAGGTTGGTCCGCACAAGGCCTCAATCTTTTATGCCTTAGATAGATTTGAGGCGGGAGAGGAGATTAAAAAAGTTTTAGATAGCGGCGGGATCGCTTTATCTAACCGGTACGTTGGGTCAAACATGGGTCATCAAGGGGCAAAGTTCGACGACTCTTTTTTGAGGCAAGAGTATTTTAAATGGTTGTACGACCTAGAGTTTGGTTTATTGGGTATACCGAGGCCAGATTTAAATATTGTTTTGTTTGTTCCGCCAGAAGTTGGGCAGAAGTTGGTGGATAAAAAAGATAAGCGAGATTACACCAAAGGAAAAAAGAGGGATTTGCACGAGGAGAATATAGACCATTTGAAGAAAACGGCTCAAGTGTATAGAGAGATGGTTGGGCTGTTTCCAACCGAGTTTGTGCTAGTGGACTGCACTGACGAGGGTGAACTGATGAGTATTGAAGATATCCATGAGAGGGTTTGGGATTTGGTAAAAAAACACATTAGCTGAGGCGGCTCTTGCCAGAAACCCTAATTCTTGGTAGATTATTAGCACTTTAATTTTGATTTAGATAAATATGGCACTAGAACTAAAAGCAGCGAAAAGAGATTTGGCCGGGAAAAAATTGAGTACTCTAAGAAATGAGGGCTTGGTTCCAGCTGAACTATACGGACGAGGTGTAGAAAATATCCACCTAGCGATAAAAAAAGAGGAATTTCTTCCTTTGTTTAGAAAAGCAGGAGAGAACAGCATGATCAATCTTCAAGTTGGGTCAGATGTGCACCCAGTTTTAGTAAAGAACGCGCAGTGGCACCCAATATCCGATGAGATTGTTTCAATCGATTTTTACCAACCTAGATTAGATGAGAAAATGGAGATCGATGTTCCACTGAGCTTCGAGGGTGAGTCCTCAGCAGTGAACGACTTAGATGGAATTTTGCTTAAGAATGCCAGCGAGCTTTCAATTTCTACCTTACCAACCAATATTCCTTCAGAAATCGTAGTCGATCTAACGAAAATTACTGAGATTGGCGGCAGCATCCACGTTAAGGACTTAAACATCCCAGAAGGGGTGGAGGTTTTGGATGATGCGGAGATGACAGTAGCCACAGTGACTGAGAAAATGTCAGTGGAAGAAGATGAGGCAATGGGACAGGAGGTTGACTTAGAAAATATTGAAAAAGAGGGTGGTGACGCTGAGCCTAAAGAAGGAGAAGAAAAATCTAAAGAAGGGAAGGGGGAGCCAGCCGAGGCTAGCGCAGAATAAAATAGAAAAAGAATTCAATAAAATCCGCCGATGGCGGATTTTTTGTTGTGATATAATTAACTTAACGCTGTGCAGAGCGGTCGTTTTCGTCTGCGAGCGAGTAAATCAACAATGAGACCAAAACCAAAACTTTGTTTAGATATTAAAAGTGGTAAAGCGCACCCTTACAATTCTAAGGAGGCGCGGATTCACCTTTCTCGGCCTGTCCCCCGAATACGGATTAGTGCCCCCTTAAAGGCTATCTTTGCTGGCGCAGTTGCGGCCTATTTTATTTTGGGATTTGTGGTTGCGCCAAACGCAACGGGAATTCATGCGGCCCAAAGTTCTACAGCTCAGGAGAGAGCGGCGTTAGAGGTTGAGCTTAAGGACCTCGAAAGGCAAATGACGGAATATTCAAATACGATCGCGATTTATAAACAACAAGGTGCGACATTGCAGTCTGAAATAGATAGGATCAACGATAAAGTCTCTTATTTAAACAAGCAAATTAAAACTATCACCTTAACTTTAGAAAAGCTGGGTTATGAGATCGAGGATACCCGAAGTCAGATTCACACAACTGAATCGCGACTAGAGAAGACGAGAACTGTTTTAACTAGCGCCCTCCAAGATATGTATGCTCAAGAGCAAGAGAACCTTGTGACGATTTTGTTAAAGAGCAACGACCTATCGGACTTTTTTACTGATTTTAATGATATTCTCGATATCCAAGGTAGCTTGGGAACGATAATTCGAGAGATGACCACCCTGAGGGAGGACTTGTTGGAAGAAAAAGATCTTCTAGCAAGCCAAAGGACGGACGCACTAGCTTTGGCTGAGTTTCAAAAAGAAACAAAAGAGGTGGTGCTATCAACTAAACAGCAAAAAGACAGCTTACTAGCGAAGACCAAAGGGGAGGAGAAAAAATATCAAGAATATTTAGTTGAAACTCAAAAGAAGGCTGCAGACATAAGGCAAAGAATCTTTACTTTATTGGGTGGCGGGCAAATGACTTTTGAACAGGCGTACGATTTTGCAAAATATTCAGAAGGGTTAACTGGCACGAGGGCGGCCTTCCTTTTGGCGATCCTAGATAAGGAGTCGGCTTTGGGTCAATATGTTGGGAGTTGCACTTATCACAGCGCAATGGCTCCTGGTCCACCAAGCTCAAGGCGGGACGACATTACCCCATTCTTACAAATTACTGCAGAGTTGGGATTAGACCCAGAAACTACTAAAGTTTCTTGCGCGATTAGCCAGGACGGTGCTTATGGCGGAGCCATGGGCCCAAGCCAATTTATCCCAACTACTTGGATGATGTATAGAAATAGAATTGCTGCTTTGACTGGTCATACCCCTCCAAATCCTTGGAACAACGGAGACGCCTTTGTGGCAACTGGACTTTATATTGCAGACGCATTAAGTGCCTGTTCGCAGTTTACTGGAGTTGATCAAGAACGATGTGCGGCAGCTAGATACTATGCCGGAGGAAATTGGCAGAGACATCTATATACCTACGGGGAAAGAGTGGTCAACAGAGCGGCTCAATTTGAGGAAGATATCAGAATAATTTCAGAATAGGTCAAGTTCTTGCTCTGGAGGATTTTCTGCCCTATGATAAGGGCAATGGAAAATCAATACTCAACCCTACAAGAGCTATTAAATAGCAAAATAGAAGAGAAACGCTTTACGATCGATCGACTAGGCCAAGTCACCGACATCCCACGAGACTACCTAAGGGGTATATTAGAGGGCATGTACGAGGACCTGCCTCCCCGACCTTATGTAAGGGGCTATATTGTAAAGTTGGCCGAGGTCTTAGATCTTGATGAGGATTTGGTCTTGAATATGTATAGGAAAGAATCCTTGAGGGCGTCGGGGTCATTAGACCGATTGCCGGGAAATAGATTTGCGATTAAAAAGTTTAGATATCGATGGATTATTGTCCCAATAATTATCTTAGCCATCTTGGCTTATGTGATTTTCTTTAGCCGAGTATCGGGGACTCCATATTTACAACTGAGCACTCCCCCAACCCAAGAGGATCCATACGTGGTAAATACTCCGACTATTGAGCTAGAGGGTAAGGTAGAGCCGGGAGATGCTGTTTTTGTTGATGGCGAAGAGTTGGCGGTGGGAAGCGACGGAGGATTCTCTTACATATACAACCTACAACCAGAGTTAAATACTATCAATTTCCAGGTGAAAAGATTTTTAGGAAAAGACATTTCGATTTCTAGGCGGGTGTTTTATGAAAAAGAAATTTTATTTGATGCCAACGGCGAGGCGGCTTCGACCTCAGCGGCGGATCTTTTAGAAGCGGGCGAAGGTGCGGTAAACTAAGAAGGCGGGTTTAAGTAATAAGATTTAAGAAATAAAAATATGGCAAAAAAAGCAAAGGCAAAAACAAAGATAGACCCAGTAGAAGCAAAAGAAGCTCCAAAGGCAAAAAAAGAAGAAAACCAGATCCAGAACTTAGTTGCAGAACTACAGGGAAAATTTGGTGAAGGGGCGCTAATGACCCTAGGGCAGGCGCAAAGAGTGGATGTTGATGTAATTTCAACCGGTTCGTTTTCGTTAGACCTTGCTCTGGGTGTTGGTGGATTACCAAAGGGGCGAATTGTGGAAATATATGGACCAGAGGCGAGCGGAAAGACGACTCTAGCGTTAAATGTTATTGCCCAAGCACAAAAGAAAGGTAAACACTGTGCTTTTATCGATGCAGAGCATGCTCTCGACCCAGAATACGCAAAACGACTCGGAGTAAAGTTAGATGAGCTTTTAATTTCTCAACCAGACAACGGGGAAGAGGCATTAAATATTGTTGATAGTTTGGTTAGATCTGGGATGATCTCGGTTGCAGTTGTTGACTCTGTCGCGGCACTAACCCCAAGAGCAGAAATAGAGGGCGAAATGGGTACTCAGTTTATGGGTCTTCAAGCAAGAATGATGAGTCAAGCTCTAAGAAAGCTCACAGCCATTGCGGCTAGGCACGATGTGCTCATTATATTTATTAATCAAATACGAATGAAGTTGGGAGTGATGTTTGGTAATCCAGAGACAACCCCCGGAGGAAAGGCGTTAAAGTTTTCTTCTTCGGTTAGGTTAGACATTCGAAGAATTGCTCAAATTAAAAAAGCCGAAGAAGTGGTTGGCGGCAGAGTGAAGGTAAAAGTAGTTAAAAATAAAGTAGCCCCCCCATTTAAGGTGGTAGAATTTAACGTAATGTATGGGAAGGGAATATCTTATGCGGGCGATGTTTTACAAACAGGGATAAAATATGGAACCGTAGAAAAGTCAGGAGCAACTTATAGCTTTGAAGGAGAAAAGATTGCAGTTGGAATGGAAAAAGCTACGGACAAAGTGGAGGAGGACGCCAAATTATTAAAAGCGATAGAAAAGGCGACGAGAGCGGCAGCTCGGGAGGCGCAGAAGTAGCGCGGATTGGAATTAATGGGCAAAAAAACCCGCCGAGAGGCGGGTTTTTAGTTACATACCAGGAGTTTCTTCTGCTGGAGCTTCGGCTGGGGCCTCAGGGGCTGGCGTTTCGCCACCTTCTGCTGGGGCTTCGGCTGGAGCTTCAGGAGCAGCGGCTGGTTCCATTGGAGCAGCGGCTGGTTCAACTGGAGCAGCGGCTGGCTCGGCTGGAGTAGCGGCTGGGTCCATTACCTGGTCGTTCTGGGTGTTCTCGTCCATAAATAAAATAACTTAGTGAACTGATAACAGAATCGACCTTGAAATAATTAAGTGCCTGAAAAATCAAGCACCCATAACAATAGGTTAGCAAATTTCTAGCTAATTAACAACTAAATTGACCTAGGTCTTGATAATGACGGTTTGTTCGATGCGACGAATGTCAGCCAGAAGATCAGAACGATTTTTGTTAAACAGATAAATATTCATCACGCTCTTCCCTCCATGTTTGGCAAATTTGCACTTATCACCAATTTTTTTCTTTACGCTGACTTTAACAACGGAGTTGAGCTTCTTTATTCGTCGGATGCCTTTTAGCTTTTTTAGGATCCCTTCTTTTTTGGCAAAGAGCTTTAGGGTGGCGGAATATCCTTTAATGCTTTTTCGAATTTTTGGGGGCTCTGGAATGCGGATTAATATATCATTTAAGCCGTGATCAAATCCGTAAGACTGTTTATACATCTTATTTCTAAATCCGCCGATACGAGGTCCAATTTCAATAACTTTCCAGCCTTCCTCGGTGCGCATAAGTTCGATGTGGACAGCGGTTGAGCGCAGCCCTAGAGCGCGGACAGCTTTTTTAGCTACTGTCTCAGCTTGGTTGATAGAATCTTTTTTAAGTGTGGTTGGTGTGATCTGTTGGTAGCCAAAAAAGTCTTCAAAACCAATATCACGTCCGGTTTTAACGTGCACCATTGGGCACCAGTAGGTTGATCCTCGAGAGCCAACGTAGCCATCGATCGAATACATACTTCCCTCCATGAATTGTTCTACCAAAACGGTTGGTTCGATTTGGCGTTTGTTTTCTTTGTAGACCTGGCGAATTTTTCGAAAGGTCTTAGACAAGGCGTTTCTTAACTCTTCTTCGTGAAAGCACATAGTCACTAAAAGGCTAGCGGTTAAGTCGGCGGGCTTTAGAATTAAAGGAAAGCCAACCTTGGATTTTATTTTGTCGAGCGTGCTTTTTTTGAAATCGGAGGCGACGGTGTATTTGGGAGAAATCTTTTTATCGTAGGCGCGCAAACGACGACGCATAGTCAATTTGTCGGTAGCCCAAAGCAAGGAGTCTTTGCTGGGGGTGCGCAGGTAGGGAAGATAGGCAACGATCTTAGCCATGTCGGTCACATTTTCCTCTCCGGCTCGGGCGGTGACAGCTAAAATATTTTCTTCATAGGGGCGCAGTAATTTAATTAGTTTGGCCGGCTTATCAAAATCAGCCCGAATTTCTAGATCGGCAAATTCCTTGAGATATTTCTTGTCAGATTTGGAGATGCGACGCTTAGTGTTTCGTAAAACTCCCACCTTAATTCCAAGGCGCTTCTCTTTCCCGTAGTCGCGAAGAGACTGAATAGTGTCTCTAGGCAGCTGGTTGATAAAGAGGACAATATTTTTGCGCATAAATTAAATACCCAGCAAGTATAGAGCTTCTTAAGATTGCGTCAATATGAGCGAAAACTAGTCTATTTATTGAACAATCTTTCTGCTATAACGTTGAAGATGAATAGGAAGATGCTAAAGACAATCGCCCAAAGGAAACTGTCGATGCTTAGGCCGGGAACAACTGCGGCGGCAAGCATCAAAAGCAAGGCATTAATCACCAAAGTGAAAAGACCTAGGGTGATAATGTTGATTGGCAGGGTGAGGATTATCAAGATCGGGCGGATAATTGCGTTGATGACACCGATGACTAAAGCGGCTAAAAGAGCGGCGGTAAAGCTGCTGACATAGACTCCGGGTAAAACGTAGGCGACTATTAAAATAATTAAAGTCGATAGCAGCCAATTGATTATGATTTTCATAATGTAAATTTTTGTCTAGGTTTCTAATAGAGCTCAAAAGAGCTACTTATAAGTATATACGATATATAATTTGGGGGACATACGGGAATTGAACCCGCGTCGCCGCTGCCACAGAGCGGAGCTTTACCACTAAGCTAATGTCCCCATCTTTACGGTGCTTATATAATAGTGAGTTTAATTAAAAAATGGAAGACCCCAGCTCGCGCGATGCGCGGGCTGGGGTCTAATGGGTGGCCGCCGCGTTCCTCTCTCTAGAGAGCGATGCAGGCGGTCGCGATCGCGCCGGCCGTGAGCAGCACCAGGATGGTGAGCGCGATCTTGGCGCCCCGCTTGGACACCTGCGCGAGGCCGCGGGCGGGCATGCCGGTGGCCGAGGCGACCATCGAGATCTCGGGGCGCCGACCCCGGCTCGGACGCCTCGTCCGCTTGGGCGGGGCGTACATCTGTCCCCGCAGGCGGACCTTCTTGGAGCGCCTCTCGATGCGGGTGTTCACCCGCCGGGAGACCTCCGACTGTCCGATCTTACGCGTGAGGGCCATTACCCCTCCTTTCTCCCCTTTCTGGGGAATTTGGTGTTTTTTATTATGCATATTTTTGCGGCTTTGTCAAGGATGCAGAGGGGAGAGATGTTGCACATTTTTGAATATTTAAGTAGCATATTGATACGCCGCGGTAGCTCAGCGGTAGAGCGCAGCCCTGAAGAGGCTGGCGTCGGGTGTTCGACTCACCCCCGCGGCACATATAAACAACCCCCCCTAGGGGTTGTTTTGATTTAGACTGCTGCAGTAAGCCGAGTACCGATGATGTATGCCGGTTTTTTTGCGTCGAATTTGGACAAAAACGAACAGAATTTTTTGATTTGGCATTTCGTCCACAGTTGTGTCTTAATCGAGGCAAAAAGTCTATTGACCGGCGTTGCGGGAGGTAGGGTAAAATAGAGAGTACGCAAACGAGCCTTCCACTTTTTGCGTCGCGCTAATTAACAAAACTTAATAATGATTTTTTTAACATGATGAGCCCAAACCGCGTTCAACTGAGCAAAAATGATCTCAGTAAGATAAAGAAAATTTATCGAAGAAGTGGAGAACAGACTCCGTTCAATGTTAAAAAAATCGAGAGTGCGGTTTTGAAAGCTTTTAATGCGACCAAGGAAGGCAGCCAACACCAAGCAGAGCAAATCGCGGCATATGTTTACCGTGATCTTTTGCGTTTACAAAAGGCAAACAAAAAAGACTTTGTTCCAACCGTGGAAATGGTGCAAGATTTAGTGGAAGAGCAATTGATCTTTAATGATTTTGCGCACACTGCGAAGGCCTACATCTTATATCGAGAGGAGCGATCAAAACTTCGACGACAAACTGGATCGGTTCCAGAAAAAGTGCGCGACTTGGTTGAGCGAAGTAAAAAATATTTTAAAAATCCACTTGGAGAATTTGTTTATTTCAGAACTTACGCACGATGGATTGACGAAGAAGGAAGGAGAGAGACTTGGATTGAGACAGTCGATCGTTATATGGATTTCATGCGCGAAAATTTAGGTAATAAGCTAAAAGTAAGTGAGTACGAAGAACTTCGAGAATCAATTTTGAAACAAGAGACGATGCCATCAATGCGACTTTTGCAATTTGCTGGTAAGCCAGCGAGACGTTGCAACGTTGTTGCATACAATTGCTCCTTTACCGCACCGCGAAGTTTCCAAGACTTGGCAGAAATAATGTATTTGTCTATGTCGGGGACTGGAGTTGGTTTTGCAGTTGAAAGTGAGAACGTTCAGGCCTTTCCTCAGATTGAGCATCAGACCGGAGAGAAGCTTCCCAACTATGTTGTGCCAGACAGTAAGGAAGGGTGGGCAGATGCTCTATCTTCCGGTCTAAAGGCTTGGTTTAATGGAAAGGATGTAGAGTTTGACTTCTCTCAGCTTAGGCCAGCAGGGGCTAGATTAAAGACAATGGGAGGGAAGAGTTCGGGCCCAAAGCCTTTGATGGACTTATTGAGTTTTACTCGAGAGAGAATACTAAAAAACCAAGGCCGCCGATTATCAAATATCGATGTTCATGACGTGATTTGCAAGATTGGTGAATGCGTTGTTGCCGGAGGTGTAAGAAGAAGTGCCTTGATATCGCTATCTGATTTAGATGACGAAAAGATGAAAGATGCAAAGCAAGGACACTTTTGGATTAATAACTCTCAAAGAGCAATTGCCAACAACTCTGCAGTCTACGCCAACAAACCTTCCAACACAGAATTTTTAGAGGAGTGGTTGGCATTGATGAAATCAGGAACTGGTGAGAGAGGAATCTTCAACCGAGGGAGTTTAAAAACTACTCTACCAAAGAGAAGACTGGAAAGACTTAAGAAGAACGAAAAACCACAATGGGGAACCAACCCTTGCGGAGAAATAATTCTGAAGCCAAAACAATTTTGTAATTTGTCAGAGGTGGTGGCGAGGGCAAATGATACTGAAAAAAGTTTGTTGAGAAAAACTCGTTTAGCAACTATCTTGGGAACTTATCAATCTTCTTTAACTAAGTTTTCTTATCTGTCTAAAGAGTGGAAAAATAATTGTGAGACGGAAAGACTCTTGGGAGTTTCGGTAACTGGTCAATGGGATTCAAAAGTGGTTCGTGATCCAGAAGTTTTAGCCAAGATGCGAAAGGAAACAATTAGAGTAAATCGAATTTATGCAAAAAGATTTGGTATTCCAACTTCAACTGCAATTACGGCGGTGAAACCATCTGGAAATGTTTCACAAGTTGTGGACGCGGCAAGTGGAATGCACGCTCGGCACTCTCAGTACTACATTCGAAGAATCAGAATTTCTGCCACCGACGCATTGTTTAAGATGCTAAAGGATCAAGGAGTCCCCTACTACCCAGAAGTTGGGCAAACCTATGAGTCGGCGACCACTTTCGTCTTGGAGTTCCCAGTGGCTGCGCCTAAAGGAGCTATATTCAAGGACGACCTAAACGCGAAAGATCAGCTTGAACACTGGAAGATCGTGAAAGAAAACTACACTGAGCACAATCCATCTATTACTGTATCGGTTGGTGATAATGAGTGGCTAGATACGGCACACTGGCTTTATAAGAATTGGGAGATTATCGGAGGATTGTCCTTCCTGCCTAGAAACGACCACGTTTACCGCCTTGCCCCTTATGAAGAGATAAACAGGGAAAGGTACGAAGAGATGTTGAAATCGTTTGAGGGGATAGATTTTTCTAAGATCGTCGTATACGAAAAGAAGGATGAGACCGACGTGAAGAAGGAGATGGCTTGCGTGAGTGGAGTTTGTGAAATTGATGATGCGATGGCAAAAGAAGCCAACGAGAGCGTCAGCACTAGTTGATGTAAGAGGTCAGAGAGGCTTCATCGCCTTTCTAGATAAGCGCCTCACGGGATATGGGGCGCTTTTTGATTTGTGCATTTCAGGGTTTAAGATTCCCTCTCGTTTATATTGAGTCTTCCTAGTAAGATTGCTCTAGAGCTTGCTCTAGAATTAGCTCTAGAGCAAGCAAAATGAGAGACACTCCGCTTTATGAGATTGTTTTGTGTTCTCAATAGATCTGCCGCAGGCGGGTGAAAATTGAACCCGATGTAGTCGTTTCCCCCCCAAGAATACTAAACAAAAAACACCACCCAATGGGGTGTTTTTTGTTTGTGTCCCTGCTAGGAATCGAACCCAGATCTACTCCTTAGAAGGGAGTCGTTCTATCCGTTGAACTACAGGGACGTGGCTTGTCGGACTGCCCCGCGTATGTCTCACGTGCTGTAGTAAAGACTTCGCCTTACTACCGGGCAGGCGGCAATCTTTCGATTTCCCAACATTTCAAGACTAGCAAAACATCACCCAACGGGTAATTTCTTGCTAATGTCGGACTGCCGGGAATCGAACCCGGACCGCATGTACCCAAAACATGCATACTACCACTATACGACAGTCCGTTTTATAGAAATCATACTAACACTCCAACGCCGATAAAGCGAGTGGACGCTTATTAAATCTCGATAACAACGTCAAAGTTCTTGAGAGAGTCGACAAACTCTTTTGTGAGACGATTGATCTCTTTCGCGTCTTTGTTGAGGTTTTCGACGATGGTGGCGATGGTCTTGTCATCAACCTCCTGACCGCCGAATTTGGTCTTTAGACTGGTCATTAATTGTTCCATGAGGTTGTTGTAAGGAATAATGCGACTGACGGCGGCTACTTGAGCACTGACTGCCTGCAGGGCTTCTTGTCGAGCGGTGCGAGACTCAATTTGATTTATAGATCTAGCCATTATTTCCATTTCTCCAGCCAGTTCGGCGGCTAATACCTCTCTTTCGGAGGATAACGAGAGCTCTTTAGAGGTTAGGTCGATGGCGTCTTGAATCTCCCCTTCTCTTTCGTAGCGGGCGATTAAGGAAATGTTTTCAACTGATTGATTGATTGAGGTGGCTAATTCCTGGGCGATCCCGGACGCGGTTTTTCTGGATTGATAGAATTCCTGAGGAACAACAACGGGGCTCGGTTGAAGATAAACGACAGCTAAGCCGATGACGGGAATAGCAACAATCAAGGTTACTAGAACGGTAATTATTCGTTTTGAGATCTTACTCATTGCCATAAATTATGTATCAGTAGTATATGGAAGCAGGAAAAATAATCAAGGGGAGGGCTAATTGTTGAATTTTTTTGCTTTCGGCTTTAAACTACATAAACGTGCGGGTGTAGTATAGTGGTAGTACGGGACCCTTCCAAGGTCCAGGTACGGGTTCGATTCCCGTCACCCGCTCATAAATAAGTCCATTGTGGACAAATATAAACAAACGTGTCGATAGTAACTAAAACGGCAGTAATTCGTTTCCTATGTTAGAGGGCGAGATTGACATAATTGAACTGGCTAAGAAGGGTGATCAAGACGCGTTTGCGACTCTATATGACCACTATCACACGCCAATCTATCGATTTGTAGTGCTTAAGGTCTCTTTAAGGCACGAAGCCGAGGATTTGGCGCATGAGGTCTTTCTGAGCGCATGGCGTAATTTACCCCGCTTTAAGAGCCGCGGGTTCCCCTTTTCTAGTTGGTTGTATAAAATCGCTAGAAATCGAGTGATTGACTATTATCGAACGGCAAAGCCAAAGGTCGACCTAGAAGACATTCCGCAAGGATTAACTCAGGACGACGTGGACCATGAGGCCGATCTCAATCTAGATTTCGATCTAAAGAGGGTGAAGGCAGCGATGCAAACTCTCAGCCCAGATCAGCAAGACGTTTTAATTCTCCGTTACGTTGAAGATTATTCTCCAAAGGAGATATCGAAAATACTAAAGAAAAAAGAAGGAACAATAAGAATCATTCAACATAGAGCAATTAAAGCGTTAAAGGAAAAAATATCATGAAAGAACAAGACCTAATACAGACCCTAAAGAAGATGCAACGCATTAGCCCGGATACGGGATATGCGCGGACTTCTCTCGCACAAATTTTGCGCACCAACCAATCTTCTAATTGGATATTTAGTAACGCTTTGGTGAAGATGGCGGTGGGGATATCGGCAATGGCCCTAGTGGTTGTTGTGAGCGTGCTGCAGGTGGCGGGTCCAAGCGATGCGAAAATGGCATCGTTAGACGATGCATCTTTAATCGCTGAGCTAGATAGTAAGGACTTCCAAATTGAATTAAAAGAGGCGCATTACTTTAACCAATCAGCTGAGCGAGTCGCTATGGCTTTAGACGAAGTGGTTGAGTATCCTGAGAAGAATTAGATGATCAAAAAGATTTTTTTAATTATTTTCCTTGGCATCATCCTGCTGGGCGCGGGTTTTTTGCCGGTTTCGGCTCAAGAGATTGCCACTAGCACCGATGATGTAGTTGGTGTTGAATCTGGTGATTTAACCGTCAAAAAAGACCTAATTGAAAAGGTCTTACTTATTACTCACCTTGAGATAGATGAGCTCAAGAGTAATTTAAAAGAATACAGAAGTTACAATCTTTCGCAGGATTTAAAGATAGTTTATGAGAATTTTAATTCTCATCTAAAACAAGCTGAGGACGATTTAGATAAATACAGCAAAGAAGTCGAGGTGGTGCAAACAACTGAAGAGATTAGGGACTTAGCTCATAAAATCAAATCTTGGCGGACTTTTATTTACGACCCAATCAACCAAGAGCTTTTTAACTTTATTTCGTTACTACGAGTTGACCGAGCTTTAGAAACAGCACTTTCGCGTTTAGATAAGGTTGGATCTGACCTACGGGAGATTGAACCGAAAATTAAAAATGAAGACAGCCTAAAACAATTAGAGGCCGAGCTACTCTCTGCTCAAGCCAACCTAGAAGTGGCGAAGGAAAGCTATGCGAAGGCGAAGGCTTTAACAATTAGAAGATCTGAGGCAATCTTTCCGATTGAGAACGTGGATATTAATAATGAAAATATTGTCCCAGAGGAAGATGTTTCCACTGGGAATATAATCGGCGACATAATTAGCTCAATCGGGGATAAAATTAGATATATTTTTACTCCGAACAAATCCTTAAATGATTTAGCGGGGGCGGTAATCAATGACAATGATTTAGAGGGAGAAGACTTTGATTCTTTGTTGCGCCAAGTTCTAACCAGAGTAAAAACAGCTTACTCACGCTTTATTCGTATGAGTGAGATTATTCGTGCGATCTAAGTTCTAGATAGCCACCGGCTAGATTTTTATTGCTTAGGTGCGTATAATGTTTAAGATTGTAATTATCTTCAAATACAATGAAGCAAATTTCTCGTAACATATTTTTTGTCGTTATCACCCTGTTCATTTTAACCTTGGTGTTTTCTTTTTTTATTGGTTCTGGGGCGGAAACTGAAACACTTTCACTAAGCAAGGTAGCCGAAAAGATCAATACTGCCGAGGTGGAGAGGATTGAGATAGAAGGAAACGACCTGACTTTATTTTTAAGAGACGGCTCGGAAGCAAAAGCGAAGAAAGAGCTTGAGGCTGGGTTAATAGAAACTTTGACTAATTATGGAGTTGGAGCAACTCAGCTAAAAGATGTTGAAATTATCGTTAAGGAGGAGTCGGGATTTCAATTTTGGGCAGGTATTTTAATACCAGCGATCCTTCCTTTGATAATTTTGATATTTTTCTTCTGGTTTTTGTTGAGAGGGGCAAAGGGCGGAGCGAATCAAGTAATGAGCTTTGGTCGCTCAAACCTAAAGTCTGGAACGGGGCAGAAAACTAAAATTACCTTTAATGACGTTGCCGGCCTGAAAGAGGAGAAACAAGAGTTGCTAGAGGTGGTAGAGTTTTTAAAAAGCCCACAAAAGTTTTTGAGAATGGGAGCAAAAATCCCGCGAGGGGTCTTGCTAATGGGGGCACCAGGAAGCGGTAAAACCCTTTTAGCACGGGCGGTTGCGGGCGAGAGCGGAGTCCCCTTCTTTCATATATCCGCCTCTGAATTTGTGGAAATGTTTGTCGGGGTTGGTGCAGCTAGGATTCGAGACACCTTTTCAACGGCAAAACGAGCTGCTCCTTCGATTTTGTTTATTGATGAGATAGATGCGGTGGGGAGACAAAGAGGAGCAGGTCTTGGTGGTGGTCACGATGAAAGAGAGCAGACTTTAAACCAGATCCTTGTAGAGATGGACGGGTTTGATCGTGACAGCAAGGTGATTGTTTTGGCCGCTACTAATCGGCCAGATATCCTAGATCAGGCGCTTTTGCGTCCTGGTAGATTTGATCGCCGAGTAGTGATTCACCTACCAGACATCCAGGAGAGAGAACAAATTTTAAAATTACACGCAAGAAACAAGCCAGTCGAAAAATCAGTAGATCTCAGAAAGATCGCAGTCAGAACACCAGGATTCTCTGGGGCTGATTTGGAAAACCTGCTAAACGAAGCAGCGATTTTTGCAGCAAGACAAGGCAAAAAGATTATTAGTCAGCAAGATATCTTCTCCTCGATCGAGAAGGTGTTGCTTGGCCCGGAGAAAAAAGGACGCGTTATCTCGGAAAAAGAAAGAGAAATTACTGCTTATCACGAAGCTGGACACGCCTTGATTGCGGCTAGCTTAAAGGACGCCGATCCGGTGCACAAGATTTCAATCATTAGCCGCGGACATGCCGGTGGATACACGCTCAAGCTACCCCTAGAGGAAAACAGACTAAGGACAAAAAAGCAGTTTTTGACAGATCTCGCCACATTGATGGGTGGCTATGTAGCGGAGGAGCTGACCTTCAAAGATGTAACTACTGGTGCGTCTAACGACCTTGAAAAAGCCACCGAGCTAAGCCGCCAGTTGGTTACCCGTTACGGTATGAGTGAAAAATTTGGTCCAGTGAGCTGGGGGCACACAGACACATCGATATTCCTAGGACGAGATATGATGGGAGAGAAGCACTATTCCGATGAAACCGCGGCAACAATCGACAGAGAGGTGGTGAACTTTATGGACATGGCCTACAAAACGGCTAAAAAGATATTAGGCACTAGGAAAAAAGCGTTAGAGAAGATTGCTAAAGAACTACTCGAGAAGGAGACCTTGGAACAGGAAGAGTTTAACGCCCTGCTCGCTCCTCTAAAGCTAAAGCCGCTGACGATAAGTTAGAAAAAAATGCTCCATACGGTATGGAGCATTTTTTGTGAACCTTGAAGGTGCTACAATAGACGCACATTCAATCATTCACATAATTCATTGGCGCGAAGGCTCGAAAAAGAAAAAGTTATAAAACTTCGGAAGAGAGGGAGAAGTTATAGCCAGATAAAAGAAATTCTTGGAATAAGTAAGGGGACATTAAGCGCATGGCTTAGAGACTATCCCCTGTCGGTGGATAGAATTAAAGAGTTGCGGGACCACAATCATCAGCGAATTGAAAATTATCGGGAGACTAGACGGCGGCAACGAGAGGAATTGCTAAACGACATCTACCTTAGGCAGAAGAAAGAAATTCTTCCGATGAGTAAGCGAAAATTGTTTTTAGCCGGACTTTTTATGTACTGGGCAGAAGGGACAAAGGATAAAAAATTTACAACCCTATGTGTCGCTAACTCGGATCCAGCGATAATTAAATTTTTTATATTTTGGTTTGAAAATATTTTAAAAATAAAAAAAGAAAACTTAAATTTTAGACTGCATCTTTATAGAGATATGAATATTAACGGAGAAATAAATTACTGGAAAAATATTTTGGGTGTGAGGCGTGTACAATTCAAAAAGCCGTATGTGAAAAGTAGCAAGCTGTCTAACCTTTCATATAAAACCGGTTTCAGGCACGGCACTTGTAATATCATATTTTCAAATGCTATTGTTGGTAGGAAGATATTTATGAGCATGAAAGCTCTCCGTATGTCTTTCTTGGAAAAGAAGTAATATAAATCGGCCCGTAGTTTAACGGTAAAACCGGCGTCTTATACACGCCTATCGGAGGTCCGACTCCTCCCGGGCCGACATAAATGGATAAAAAAACTATATAAATCTTATTGCTAAGAAATAGCAACTCCCCTATTGAGATTTATTTTGCAATCTGCTTTAATTAGGGCACTAAAAATGCGCGCTTAGCTCAGCTGGTAGAGCAGCTCGTTTACACCGAGAAGGTCGGGGGTTCAAGTCCCTCAGCGCGCACAGTGATCTGTACCCCAAAAAGTGGACACACAAAACATGTCCACTTTTTGTTTTCTCCTGTTAGAATTAATCATTAATCCAAGAATACATATGAGAACAATCTTCTCGAGCGAACAAATCGCTCAACTAA
>Ga0210057_1001754_pt1 | contig 32315 bp, 35 predicted proteins | sample CryGeyCG2114_010_2_FD_183968 | JGI IMG/M metagenome (GOLD analysis project Ga0210057, IMG submission 183968) | Groundwater microbial communities from aquifer - Crystal Geyser CG10_big_fil_rev_8/21/14_0.10 (SPAdes) (version 2) | ecosystem: Environmental > Aquatic > Deep subsurface > Groundwater ... | reverse complement strand
GACAGGCATGCACGGTAGCTTGTTCCGCATGCAACAAAAAACACACCAAATGCATTTTCAATCTGGTTTGCAATTTCCTTAATAAAATCAGGATCTTGGTCAATTGCACGCTTTATTGACTCTTCCTGCTCGCTTATTTCCTTTATGATATAGTGCTGGAATTTGCCTTTTTTAGATTCCTTGAAATCTAAATTTATTGTTTCTGGCTCTTTTTTTATTTCCCTGTTATCCATAAAATTAATTATTTTTATCTTGTCATTTATTATAACCATTTCATTATCGTCTAAGCTTATTATCTGGTTTGTATGCTCTAAAAATGCAGGAACATCAGATGATATGAAAAATCCATCTTTGCTTATGCCTAAAACCATTGGGCTCATTCTTCTTGCTGCAGCAATATTTTCAGAATCCCTGCTTATTGCAGCTATAGCAAAGCTTCCCTCCAGCTTTTTTAATGTGTTTTTAACAGCATCTTCAAAATTATTGTTTTTCATGTTGTACTGAATCAGGTTAGGTATAACCTCTGTGTCTGTCTGGCTTATGAATTTATAGCCGTTTTTTATTAAGAATTCTTTTAACTCTGCGTAATTTTCTATGATTCCATTGTGGATAACAGCAATATTCTTGTTATTTGACAGGTGAGGATGTGCATTTTCTTCTGTAACACTGCCATGGGTTGCCCACCTTGTGTGGCCGATTGCAAAATGGCTTTTAGCTGGTAGCTTTTCCCTGAAATCCTCTATCCTTCCGGCTTTTTTTATTATCTTTATTTCTGAATCTTCCTTAAATGCAATCCCCCATGAGTCATAGCCACGGTATTCAAGCTTTTTGAGGCCATTAAACACTATCTCTGCTGCATTTCCATTTCCCTTGTAAGCAAATATTCCGCACATTATTATATCCCTTTTTTATATCCCTTTTTTAAATAGTTAACAAATAGTCAACAAGAACAATAGTAACCTTGGCTTATATAAAAACCTTACTAAAAATCTTTTAATACTATTAAAAGAAGTTTTTTAATAGTTAGAATATCTTTTCCAAATCGCTGACTTTTTTGATAACAAAATCAGGTATAAACAGAATTTCTTGTTTTTCTTTTTTTCTCCAGATTGTTTTCATTAATAAAAATCTAGCTTCTTTTAAATTGATTAAGCTATCATCTACAAAATAGCAATTTTGTGGTCTTGCTTTTGATTTTTCTATAAAGATTTTGTATAACTCCTCATTAGGTTTCCTTGTTTTATACTCCCCGCTAAAAACAATTATTGAGAAATATTTATCCAATTCAAATTTTTTCACCAGATAGTCTCCCCACTCTTTAGGAAAATTTGACAAAATTCCTAATAAGTATCCCTTTTTTTTGAGTGATTTAATGATACCTAACAGCTTTTTATCTATTTTTATCAAATTTAAGAATATCTCTTCAACTTCTTGTGGAACAGTTTTCCGGAACTTTTGTCGCGTAATATTTCCCAAAGAATAGTTAACATAAACTTTTTTCAGTGTTTTATAATCAATTTTATTACCTGTTTTATTCATGAGAGGTAAAAGTAATTTTCTTATAATATGACCTTCTTTGAATAAATTTCCCATTAAGTCAAAAACCACAACTTTCTTTGAAATTAGGCTCTTTCCTTTTATACCTAAGATTTTAATTAATTCTTTAAAATTATGAATAACAAAATCCGCACTATTCTTTTTCTGGAAAGTTCTGGAAAACAAAATAGAGGTTATTCCTAAATGTTTAGCCCCAAAAATATCCTTTTTGATTGAATCTCCAACCATAATGGTTTCTTTTGGCAAACAGTTTGCTTTTTCAAGAGCAAGTAAAAATATAGATTGGTGTGGCTTCTCTTTTCCAGCTTCTTCACTAGTTACTATAAAATCAATATATTTTGCAATCTTCAATTTTTTTAATTTTTTAATCTGAACCTGCGCAATTAAATCAGAAATAACTCCTATTCTTATGTTGTTTTCCTTTGCTAGCCTCAAAGTTTCCTTAACACCATAATAAAGTTTTAATTTTTTGTAGGTCACGTTCCAGAAGATGTCAGTTATATCATCTAAAACATCGGGCTCTAGAGTTAGGCCAAAGAGTTCAAATATGCGCTGAAAATATAAAAATCTATTATGCATCGAAGCAGTTCCGCTTAATTCTGAATGGATTTGTTCTCTTGCCTCTCGGTATATTTTAAAAAATAATTTTTTATTAATTAAAGGATATTTCTTATTTAAAAATTCATAACACTTAGATAAAGCAATGTTATATGATTCAGAAGCATTACATATAGTATCATCCATATCAACCAACAAAAGTTTTTTTGTCATAAGAGTCATTGCCTTTAATTAATTTAAAAATCTTTGTATTTTAATATATCTTTTGATATTAATAATAATCATCGCTAATACTCACTAATAATTATTAAACAAACTATTCAGTAAAATAAGGAAAGATTAATATAAACCCCTGCCTTATTATAGGGTATGAAAAAGGAGATAAGGGTTCTGGGAATTGATGACGGGCCTTTTGATAAGTTTAATGACAAGAAAACTATTGTAATAGGTGCAATCTACAGGGGCGGCTCTTTTATTGATGGTATTATCTCAACTTATGTCAAGGTTGATGGTAAGGATTCAACAAAAAAGCTTGTTAAAATGATAAACAAATGCAAGTTCAGGCCGCAGCTGCAGGCTATTATATTAGATGGAATAGCTGTTGGCGGCTTTAATGTAATTGATGTTGCTGATTTAAACAAGAAAACAGGAATTCCTGTGATTGTTGTGATGCGAGATTATCCTGATTTCAAAAAAATAGAAAAAGCATTGACAAAGCTTAATCATGCAGAAAAAATAAAGCTGTTGAAAAAAGCAGGCAAAGTACATCAGTTAGGCGATATATTTGTTCAGGTCATTGGCCTAACCTTAAAACAGGCAGAAGAAGTAATTGACATAACCTGCACTCATTCCCTGCTGCCAGAGCCATTAAGGGTTGCCCATTTGATTGCAGGCGGTGTTGTTGACGGGGAGTCAAGGGGAAGGGCATAATATTTAAGAATAATAAAACTTATTTTCCTTTTTCTGCCTGCTGTCCATCTGAGAGTTTAGCTTGTTGGCCCTTGGCCTATGTGATTCTGGATCCCTCCTGAAGGTCATATCAAGGCCTTTGAGGAACTTATTCATTCCCTGCTCCATTGTGAATGGGCCCTGGGCAATTCCATTAACAGCCGGAATGCCATCAAAAACAATAAGCTCTTCAGAAAGATAGTCAATAAACAGGATGTCATGGTCAACAACAAGCATTGCCTTATTTTGTGATTCAGCCATATCCTTTATAACCTTTGATACTGCTAATCTCTGCTCAACATCAAGATATGCAGACGGCTCATCCAGCAGGTATAAATCAGCTTCTTTTGAAAGGCATGCAGCAACAGAAACCCTTTGCAATTCACCGCCTGACAATTGGTTAATCTTTTTTAAGAGCAATGGCTTTATTTCAAGGGGCCTTATTATCTGCGTGCTGTAATCTGCAACAGCATCTTTTAAGACAGCTGCAACAATCTCCTCTGAATCTGTGTTAATGTACTGCGGCTTGTAGGAAACCCTGACCTTTTCTTTAATAGTTCCTTTATCAATCTTTAGAACTCCTGCAAGCATCTTGACAAATGATGTTTTTCCAATGGCATTTTCCCCCAGAATCCCAACCACTGTATTTTTGTAAATATTGCCCTGTTTTGCATCAAGCCTGAAATTGCCTAGCTTTTTTTCTATTTCTGTCCATCCTGTAAGGATATTTTTTTTAGACATTTTTGCAGGCGGCCTTTCCATAAACTTTATTGCATGATCCCTGAACCTTACATTTTCCTCTTTCAGATAGCCGGAAAGATAAACATTGATTCCTGCTTTTGCTGATTTTGGCTGCGAAACAACACCATAGCAGCCCTCTTTGCCGTACATCACATGAATCAGGTCAGCTATGTAATCCAGTATTGTTAAGTCATGCTCTACAACAAAAACAGCTGTTTCTTCGTCTGCCAGCTCTCTTATGAATTTGCTTACTATGATTCTCTGCTTTATGTCCAAGTAAGATGTTGGCTCATCAAAAACATAAAGATTTGCTTTTTTCAATACAGCTGCTGCAATAGCTACACGCTGGAGTTCTCCTCCGGAGATGTCTTTTATATTATTATCAAGTATTTTTTCTATACCAAGCTTTTCTGCAATTTGCTTAAGATTGTTTTTCTGGTCAACTTTCTTTAGCAGCTCAATTACTTTTCCGTCAAATTTTTTGGGGATAAAGTCAACTTCCTGGGGCTTGTAAGAGATTATTATTTTTTTGTCCCTCACTTTTTCAAAAAATGTCTGGGCTTCTGTTCCCTTGAAGAAGTCAATCAGCTCATTAATATCAAAACTTTTTTTAGACAAATCACCCATGTTTGGCTTTAAAATGCCAGCTATTACCTTTATTGCAGTTGACTTTCCGATTCCGTTCTGGCCAAGGATTCCAACAACCTTTCCAAATATTGGTATTGGCAGGTTATAAAGATGAAAGCCGTTTTTGCCATAGATATGAATTGGGTCTTTTTTCAGCTCTTGTGGTAAATTAATAATATGGATTGCCTCAAAAATGCATCTGTTTGAGCATATTCCGCAGCCCGTGCATAAAGATTCATCTATCACTGGCTTGCCATCTTCTCCAACTATGATGCATTCCTCTCCAGTCCTGTTCCTTGGGCAGAGTTTTATGCACAAGTTCTGGCACTTTAGAGGATTGCAGTGCTCTTTCCTGATAATAGCTATTCTTGTCATAATAAAAGAAGGTAGGCCAATTCCTTATTAAATTTTTGGGTTTTGACATTGCTTACTGTTAATTCCCTTATTAGAATTGATTTTTAGTGCAACATTCCAGAAGAGTTGACTGAGAGATTTAATATTAATTACAGAGTGGTGAAATAACCAAAAGATTTATAAATAACAGTTTATTATATGTTTGATGTGGATTAAAATGGTTGAAAAAGAAACCAAAAAATCAAATTGGACAGATAATTTTTCAGAATTTAAAAGCAAGGTTGAATCAACTTTTGGCAAATTAGAAACTCTTGCAAAAGAAGCTCCTGATGTATATGCACATATGGTTTTATCTCATGGATTTATAGAGTATGCAGGTGCGAGAATGCTCTCCGATGAGGTAAAGTGTAGAATAGTAAGAGAAAAAGGTTCTTTTATTCCACAAAATCCCTGTCATGATGGATTATATTGGCAATATTTGAAAGAGGAATATCTAACATGGGCAAGACAAAATCATCTTCCTGAACAATTACTAGAATCTGGTTGGGAAGAATATCGCAATGATTAAATTTTCTCTTTCTAGCGAACCCGCTTATTGAAACTAATATTAAAATTGCTGTTAAGTCCTCTGTTAGGGACCGAGATTTTGCAAAGCAAAATCAAGGGAATAATTTTTGGAGAGATTCTTTATTTTATAATAGTAACAATATAGAAACATTTAAATAGTTTAAATTCCTTCATTCAAATATGGGTAAAAAAATTATGCCTTTTGAAGTGGATGATAGACTAGTTGGCTGTATCACTGAATTAAATAGGGAACTGAGTAGATTGTCAATAAATGCAACAGATTCTTATGATTTTGAGGATATTCTAAATGAAGCAGTGCGTTCTCTTTATGAGGCACAACCAAATGGTCAAGAAAATTATGGTGAAGAAAACCCAAGGTTTGGTTCAGTATGGTTATGTAGGGCTAATGTAGGGTTATACGAGTCTGATAATACACAAGGACATGGAAATGCAAGTATTGAATTTACCCCATCAACACAATATAAAGCAAAGTGTAAATATATACAAATCCACATAGGTAATATAAATCTTAGAGAGAGATCTTATTTTTTAATGGTGAATAGAATATATGACAGTGATCGGATTCCTGAAGTTTTAATGAGGGATACAGAAAAAGTTATGGAATGTTTAGGTTTGACAAGAAAGCAAAAAGAATAATATTTCTAAGGCGTAGCCGAAGACTATTTTTATTGGAGGAATTAAAATGTCAAGAGTATGTCACGAATGTGGATATAATGTTGAAAATCCGTTTTATTCAGCAAGTGCAGTTTTAAGGGATACTGCAAATAATAGATTAGCTTTTTCTGATTTAGAAGTAAATTTATGTTATTCAGATTTTGAAAGAGTAAGAACAGATTTACATCCAAAAGCAAAAGAAATGGAAGCTGATTTAGGAATTGCGATTGATGGTGTTACAGGAGCTTGTGGTGGATTAACTGGAAGCGTTCAGATTTCTTCTGGTGTATATGACAGACATGGACAATATCAATTTCTTGATAGAAGTGTCGCAACACAAAAACTTCCAAAATCTGCGAGAGATTTATTTGCTAATCCAAGATGGCTTGAACCTACTGGAGATGGCGACTGGAAAAAAGTTCAGTGGGCAACTAAATTGTATAAACAATTGAGTAAAGAATAGAATATTTCTTTTTTATCAATTACCGAGACAAGCCCCTATTAATTAATTCTTCCGACGATTGAAACTAACGTTTATTAAACAAGCTTAAAACCTCTCAACACATCAAAACAAAGCCTCTTTTTAAGTAATATATTTTCTTTAATAAATTGCTTCAGTTTTGATTTAATCTGAGAAATTATCTTTTCGTAACCTTCATCATCCATCCCTTTAGGATCTTCAATATCCCAAAATTCCATCTTATTGCTATTAGATAAATATTCAGGAATTGTTTCTGGTTCAGCCATCACAATTATTTTGTCAAATTCTTGAACCATCTTTGGAGTTAATTGGATTTTGGTATTTTCTGCCACATCAATCCCTTCTTTTTTCATAAATCTAATAACTGGCTCTGCAAGGGGAATATCTTTTATTTTTTGATTTTTTTTCTCAACAATTTTAGTTCCTGCAGAAAATGCCTTTATTCTGGAATATTTAGTAAATAAAGCAGCTGCCATCTGGCTTCTTCCAACATTTCCTCTGCAAACAAAAAGAACCTTCATAGAAAAGATAGTTTCTTCTTAGTTTATATATCTTACCCATAACTTAATTACACTTATTAAACAAAATATATTTATAGTGAAGTTGTGTTTTGGTTGTTATGAAGCAGGCCATCATAGACAGTATTGGAATCTTTTTGCTGAAAAAGGGCTTTACAATAAAGGGCATGACACACACATGCTTTGACATTATTGCCAGAAGCAGCTCCACAGTCCTGCTGATAAAGGTTCTTGAGGATGCAAACTCAATAAAAAAGGACTTTACAGACGAAATGGAGCATATAAGCTCTTACATAAATGCCTCACCAATAATTATAGCAGAAAAAGCAGGCTCCAGCCTTGAAGATAATGTTGTTTACTCAAGATTCGGAATCTACACATTGAATCTTGCAACCTTCAGGAACTGCATAAACAACAATTTTCCTTTTGTAAAAAGAACACAGGCAGGGCTGACTGCATGCATTCTTGGAGAAAAATTAAAGCAGAAAAGAGAGCAGGAGGGCTACTCCATAAACGAGCTCTCAAAAAAGCTCGGGGTAAGCAGCAGGATGGTGGTTAAATATGAAAATAACAACTCAGAGATAAGGATTGAAAAAGCAATAAGGCTTTACAACCTGCTGGGTGATGAGGTTTTTGACAAAATAAATGTTTTAGGATCTGAAAAAAGACTGTTTGAGGAAGGCAAGTCAGACATATCAAAAAAATACTCCAACCTCGGCTTCAAGTCACTTGAGACAAAAAAAGTGCCTTTTGACATAATTTCAAAAAAAGACAATAACATAATCCTTACAGGCATAGGAGACAAGACAAATCCAAAATTCAGCTCATTATCAAGGCTTTTAGACGTTGACAACCTTATCATTTTCAAAAAGAAAAAGCCAAAAAACATACCCTCATTGACAAAAGAGGAATTCCTGGATTTTGAAAAATCCCATGAATTGATAAAGTTTTTAAAGGAGTTTGACTAACCATACAATATGGCCCAGGCAAGACAATGCGAGCTGTGCAGCGGGAATATGGTTAAGATTTCCTCTACTATAGTTGGTGATACAGAATATTCCATATGGAAATGCCAGAAATGCCGTCATGAGATTGCCAAGACTGAAGATTAATTTTATATTCTGCTAAATTTTTGCAAAACTTTTTTATATTAGTTATTTAAATAAAAGTATATGAAAGCAATAATTGTTTCAAAGAAAGATCAGGCAGGCCTAAACATAAAGGAATGCTTGCTTAGGCTTTTTGACTTCAAGGAAACTGAAGAGGAATTTGAAGGAGAAAAAGTTTATGGAATTAATACTGAAGGAGAAAATATAAAACTTTACACAACAGAAAAAGAACCAATACACTGCGAAAATATTGACGAGAAAATAAATGCAGACTTTATTGTCTTTGCAACAAAGCACCAAAGCAAATCAGGAATAGCTTCTCTTTCTGTGCATATACAGGGCAACTGGTCAAAGGCAGAGTTTGGAGGCTCTGACAGAAAGCTTTGCATTGCAGACGCAGATTATTTGAGGGAATGCTTATTCAGGATTAAAGAGCTTGAAAATAATAACAGCTATGAAATAATACAGGAATGCACTCACCACGGCCCATATTTAGCAAAAACACCCTGCATGTTCATCGAGATTGGCTCTTCTGAAAAGCAGTGGCCTGACAAGGAAGCAGGAGAGATAATTGCAAAAACAATAATGTCTATAATCCCAAAAAAGCCAAAGCATTACAAGACAGTATTTGGAATCGGCGGCCTGCACCACTGTTCTAATTTCACAAAGCTAATGGAAAAATCTGATTTGGCTTTTGGCCACGTCTGCCCAAAATACATGCTTGAGCATTTAGACAAGGAAATGATTCTACAGGCCATGGAAAGAAATGTGCATAAATGCGAAGAAGTTGTTCTTGACTGGAAAGGCTTGGGCCCATTCAAGCAAAAAATTTCCAAGATGCTTGATGAACTAAAAATAAAATATAAAAAAACAAAAGAATATTGATTTATTATTGGTGTAATATACCTTCTTTTTGTAATAAATTATTCACTTATCAGTGGTTACAAAAGGAAAGATTTATATATAACTCCTTCTTATTATACAGTACTATGAAACCTTCATTAAAAAAAACATACCTTGAAGAGTTAATAAATCATGAAGAATTAGTAGATAGAATAACACAAGCTTCAAAAACATTTATTATTGGTGGAAGTGGAGGAATTGCAGGTTATTTGATTGGGAAATATCTTTTTTTTGCAGAAGGAAAAATGGAATATGTTTCTACTTTTATGGGAACATTTTTAGCTTTATCTCATAATTCTCTTCAAGATGATAAAGAATCAGAACCAAAAGATAAGTATAAATAGATTTATTAATTTCTAAATACAAAAAAACAAAAGAATTTAATTAAAATTTATTTTGCTTTTGCTGCGGCCTTTGCTATCCATAGTGTAGCAAAAACTGCAATTATTGTCACAATGATTGCATAGACCCAAGGCCCGCCGGCAGACAAAGCACAAAGAGCACCTGCCTCTTCTGTTCCGCATGGCCCTGTAAATAAAGCTTTGATTGCATCATTCCATGCCAGGGCAGCAACCAGACCAAAAGCTGCAGTTATTAATGCTGCTATCTTTTCAATCACATCTTTTTTCATAAAATCACCCAATCTACATACTTTTATACTATAAATGTAATTAATCTTTATAAAATTTTCTAAGATTTTAATGCATTTATGATTATCTCATAAACCTCTGGATATTCATCAGTATCAAGCATCTCTGAGTGGAGCTTTTCAAGGCCACTGCATGTTCCATTGACAATAAAGTTGTTAACATTCTCTCCTTCCAGAATAACATTTCTTACTTGGACAGTGCCGTCTGCTGCCTCTCCATTCATGGGGCAGCCATCTCCTATTATGTTGTATATTGGTATCTCAGGAAGTTTGCCGCTGTTGAGCTTATTAATAAATAAGCTGTCCTTTTTCATGTCCCTGCATGCAAGCTCGCTTCCTACAATCGGGCAGAGACTTGCGATACCCCCTTCAATGCCTTTATTGGGAGTTCCTACCATTATAAGCTTTTCAACATCCTCTTCTTCAAATATCTGCAAATATCTTCTTGCAACAAGGCCGCCCATGCTATGGGCAATTATTACAACCTTTGGCTTTCCTGTTTTGTGCTTTATGGTTTGTATTATTTCTCTTAACCTGAGTGCATAGGTGTCAATATTCTCACTTTTTATCTGGACAACAACATAGTTTTCAGGCTCTTTAAAGACATCAAAATAATAACTTGCTTTTATGCTTACTGGTGCCTGCGAAAGGCCCCACACGCCTGGGTTTGTACTAACAGGAGTATAAAGTGAGATTGAGCCTGCATTAAGGTAGCCATCTTTTTCAAGCTCTTTTTGCAGCTTATTGAACACATCAAGGCTGTAATCTGCAGAAGTCTTTTTGTTAACGCTGTGGCCATGAACAAATACAACAGGAAATTTTGATGGGTCATTAACACATTCTTCGCTTAAGCAGCATGCAGAGCATTTCCCGAAAACACAGCATTCCGGCAGGGGGTCATCAAACTCAATGCCAATCTTTACAGGCATTGTTTCTTCTTCCTTAATTAATTCAATGTCTTCATTGTTCATATCATAATAGGTTATGTTGGGTTTTTGGCAACTTTCTGGCTGGTCTTTTATAAGCTGTTTAAGTATTTCTGTTGAGTTAATATCATAAATTCCTTCTGCTGAATCTGCGGCATAAGCCAAAAGAATTTCTTTTATTATCTCATTATTATATCCCTCTTCCGGCAGTTCATTAAGATATTTTTCTGCAATGTCTTTTTTAATTGCATCTGCGCTTCCATTTGCATCATTATTATCGTTGCTTATATTAGCATAAAGCACTTTCAGTTCATCTACATCATCACAGGCATTTTTAAGCTCAAACTCTGTCTGATTTGCCCTCTCACTTATCAAAGGCCTTTTAACACAACTTTTATTCAGCATACAAAGGGTATCATAATTTATATCAACCTCTATGCTTCTTTTTAGATACTCTTTTCTTTCATATTCTTTTATGCTTTCATAAAGTTTATCAGCAGAATAATTTATTGAATACACTTCAATCCTCTTTTTTGAAATCTCATTCCTTGATTTAAATGATTTCATGACAGAATTAAAAATTTTTATGTTATCATTTATCTCAAGTGCAAGGTTTTCATCCAGGACTAAAAATTTCATTATCTCTCTTAATCCTTCCCTTGTTTCATTAAGCTCATTTGCAAGGTTATTATATAAAAAAACAGAATCAGATATATTCCTGTCAGTCTTTATAATCAGGTCTGCTGTTTTTATTGATTCTGTATTCGCATCTTTGAATTGTTTACTTAATTCATAATAATCCTGGCTGTCCCACAGCTTTTTAAGGGAATTCAAACCTTCAATGTTTTTTGAAATATCTTTCCCGGAAATATCAAGATCATTTTTATTCTGATCAATAACTGCATAATTGTCAAGCTGTTTAATTAAAAAACCAGCCTTGTTTAACTCTTCCTGCGAATTTGAAAGCCTTCCTTTTAAATCAATGAGTTCATTTTTTAAATTATTTTTTAGTATTTTTTCATCTTCTGTCAGGTTGTATTCAACAGTAACAAGTATGCTTCTTGATGTTGACTCGCCTTTGGTGTTGCATAAGAAACTGGCAGAACCTATGCATTCAAGCCCAAACCTGTAAAGCTTTTGCCCCTCTCCAAAGTCATCTACCCCTATTTTGTATTCTTTTGTTATTGGTATTCCTGGAGCAAGCTTAAAACTATCATAGTCAATAGTTTTATTATTGCTTATGTCCTCAAATGATGACTCGCATTCTGCAGTGCAGAAAGGGTTTGTTATTACACTGGCCTTAAAATTAACTGATTCCTCTACCCCGCGAACAAGATTTAAGTCATCTTTGTCTGCGTCCAGATGGATAATAATATCATTCCCCAGAATAAAGTTGATGTAAAGAAATGCCTTTGTACCAGATGTAACAAGAACCATGATTATTATAACAGAAATTATAATTATTGCCCTGTGCCCTTTTAGCCAATTTCTAAAATTCTTTTTTTCTTTTTTTCTATCTGATCTTATAATCTTTGTTTTTTTCTTCCTTGCCGCTTTTTGTTTATTTTTTGGCTTTTTCATATCCAAAGGTAAATAAAACAAAAGCATTATTTAAATCCTGCGATAAAAACAGACTGAAAAACAAAAGATTTAAATAGGTAAAAATACCTAACATAAATATACATGGACAAAAAAACTTTTTCTTATGAAACATGTTAAATCTATTTAGAAGAATGAAATGCGTCTGAAAAACCAAATAGGTGAAATATCAATGCCTTATAAAAAGATTTGCATGAAATGCGGTGCAGAGCTGGAAGATGATGAGAATATATGCCCAAAATGTGGCGCTAAGTATCGTGAAGAAGAAGCTTATGGTATATATTAAAAAATAAAAATTTATTTTGCTTTTTTACTAAGCCATTTAACTCTTTGTGTAATTTTTTTAATAATCTCTTTTTTCTCTTTTGTTTTAGAAATATCTTTTGCCAGCTTTTCGTCTTTTATTATGTCATTAATCCAGTTGGCAAAATCATTTTTCTCTTTGTTTACATGTGCCTGAAAAACATTTTTATTCATTTTTTTCAGTGCAGAGAGAAGGTCATTTATGCTCTTTAAAACACCACCATCGCATACCCAGAAATTATGCTCGGGATTAACATCAGACAAGGCTTTTAATGCATCTTTTTTTGAATTTACAGCCATCTTAAAACCACCCCTTTTTAACTTCATAAGCATAAGCTTATATTTAAAACTATTTATTTTTGAGAATTAAACCTATTTTTTCTCTGGCTTGTCCCCCTTTTCCGGAGCTTTTTCTGCAACCGGCTTTGCTTCTTCTCCTGCCTTTGCTTCAACTGGCAATAATTCATCTACTATAACAGAAGGTATTAATGCCTCTACAAGCTTAGTCTTTATTTCTCCTCGTGATTTGCCTTCCATCTTGGAGATTATTTCCTTTGCCTTAGCAATGAATTCTTCACGCCTTTCTTCCATTTCCTTTGCTAATTTCTTCTTTTCTTCATTGAGTTCTTTTAATTCTTCTGCTGAAATTTCAGTTTTTTCTTCTTTAATCTCTTTGTCAAACTTGCCTTCATTAATCTCTTTTATTGCATCAACAGATGGTTTTCCCTCTACAAGAATTCCCATTGAACGGCATGTTCCAACAATTTCTTTTATTTTTTCCTTTAATGTCTTTCCCAGTAAAGAGTCTTCTTTCATTTTTGCAATCTTAATTATCTGCTCTATTTTTAAATCAGCAACCTTGTCTGTTTTCGGGTTTGAGCTTCCTTTTTCAATTCCAGCTTCCTTTATAATCAGTGATGAGCATGGCGGTGTTCCCACACTGATTTTGTATTCTTTTGTATCTTCATCTACTACAATCTTGACAGGAACCTGCATTCCCTTGAATCCAGCTGTTTTTTTGTTAATATCAGCTATTATCTGGCCTATATTAACACCTAATGGACCTAAGGCAGGTCCTAGTGGCGGAGCAGCTGTTGCTTTTCCGCCCTCAATCAACGCTTCTACTGTTTTTTTTCCCATTTTAAGAATTGGAACTTATTAATTATATATAAATCTTATGATAATCTAGAAGTTAATTTTCTTGCTTTTCCTCTTCTCCCTCACGCCTTACTACCTTGACTGTATCCATTTTAACTGTTATTGGAATTGGAACAGCTGCTTCCAAGAGCTCGATAACAACATCTTCCTTTGCCATATCTATCCTTGTAACTTTTGCATTTTCCCTCTTGAAAGGCCCGGATATTACCTCCACAATATCATTCTTCTTTATATTCATCTCTACTTTCTTTGATTCCTCGAGCATGTGCTCTATATCCTTATAATCCACTTTTTTTGGCAGAATTCCTCTTGCATAAGGCACATTAAATGCAGCCTGCTCTGCCTCTTCCCTGCTTTCTGCCTCAACAAAGATATAGCCTCTCATTCCATGAGGCTTTATTATAGAATAAACATTCATGCCTTTTTTTGTGGCATTGCTTGTAACAAAATCCATTACCTGCTCTTCTCTGTTTGCAGTTGTTCTTAAAATAAATATATTTGACTTTTCTTCCACTTAAAACACCTCAAAAGAATAATTGTTTTATCATGTGTATTATAAATCCAATTAATCCTATAACTATTATGCCTAATCCAGAAGCCTTGACAATTGTCTTAAACTCAAGATTAGATGGCTTTTTTGTTACCCTGAATACCCTTTTGCATTCAATAACAAAACTTTTAAATTTAGCTATTAAAGAGTTAAAATTCATTTTCAGTCAACAAACTCTATTCCCAGCTCTGTTTCAATCTCCTGCTTCTTTCTATCTGAAACTTTTATTCCAGATCCAAGGATTTGTGATGACTTAACACCTGTAACTATGAGCATGGCTCTTATTGTATTTTGCATGTCTTCTGAGATTTGAGCTCCCCATATTAGCTTTGCATCCTCATCCAGTTTTTCAGATACTGTTTCAACAACCTTTCTTGCCTCATCCAGGGTCATATCAGGACCACCTGAAACATTTATTAAGGCGCCATTTGCTCCGGATATATCAACATCTAATAATGGATTGGATATTGCTTTCTCAACTGCCTCAATAGCCCTGTTTTCTGAATCTGATTCGCCAACACCTATCAAGGCAACTCCTCCGCCAGTCATTACAGCCCTTATGTCTGCAAAATCAAGATTAATAAGCCCTGCTTTTGTGACCATCTCTGCAATTCCCTTTACAGCATTTGTCAGTATTTCATCTGCAACCTTAAATGCAGTTTGCAATGGCAGGTCAGGCGCAAGCTCAAGCAGTTTATCATTAGGTATAACTATCAATGTGTCCACAATATTTTCCATCTTCTCGAGTCCAATTACAGCATTTTCATATCTGCGCTGTCCCTCAACTGAAAAGGGGATTGTTACAACTCCAACAGTAAGTGCCCCGCCTTTTTTAGCAACCTCTGCTATTACCGGTGCAGAGCCTGTTCCAGTTCCTCCGCCAAGTCCGCATGTTATAAATACCATATCTGCACCCTGAATTGCGTGCTTTATGTCCTGCTCATTTTCCCTGGCAGCTTCCTCGCCAATCTTTGGATTAGAGCCAGCACCAAGTCCATGAGTGACATCCTTGCCAATGAGTATCTTTTTATCAGCTGTTGTGTAGAGCAAATCCTGGGCATCTGTATTAACAGCTATTGTTTCAGCGCCAACAACTCCAACCTCACTTATCCTGTTGATTGTGTTATTGCCAGCACCCCCTGTGCCAATAACCTTTATCGTAGCCCTTTGTTTTGAAAGCATTTCCTCTAGTTCAGCGTCAAGTTCAATATTTCTTTTAGTTTGTTCGGATTTTATAATATTTTCATCAGGGTTATCTTTGATAAAATCATCCAATTTCCCCACCTCATATCTAACTATAAGATTATTATTTTATTACTTATATTTAAAGTTGTCGAAAAACTAACCCTTATTTTCTTTTGATTTATCTTCTTTTGCTTTAAATTGTATTGCCTTGAACTCAATCTTTTTAATTGATGGTATAAGTTCCTTGATATGCTCTGTTAATTTTTCTTCAATAGGCTTTGGCAAATTCTGCTTTATGTTTAAGTCTATAGTAGCATTTCCCTCTTTAATGTTTACCTTTATGTCCTTTAAATTTAGTTGCAGTTTCAGCAATGCCCTTAGCTTCTCCTCATCATCTTTTACTATCTTATTAATTTTAAAGTCATAAATCAGTTCCTTGCCTGCAAGGGGATGGTTAAAATCAACTAAAGTGCGCCCCCCGCTTACTGTTCTTATCATGCCCATCATGCCGTCTATATTCACCTGCAGCCCGGGTATTGGGTTGATTTTTTGCTTTATGAACTTGCCTGTAGCTACAAGCTGTATTAGTTTTGCATTCTTTTTTCCAAATCCCTGCTCAGGGCTTAGTTCAATCTTATATTCTCTTTCTAATTCCTTTCCTTCAAGCTGTTCATCTAATCCTTTGATTACATGGCCTTGGCCGATGCAGATCACTACAGGGTCGTAAGATGCCTTTGCATCGTGGATATTGTTTTCCTTTGCCTCTTTCTCGCTAGTTGTATCAAAAACAAAATCCATGTCTTTTACTTTTCCGGTATATTCGAGTTCTATAAAATCTCCTTTTTTCATCAATTTAATCCCTCATTAACAGAATAAACACTCTGAGAGTATTTATTATATTTATAAATTTATCGAATTTTTTTAATAATTTTGTCAACAACCTCTTTTATTGTAAGGTTTGTTGTATCAATAACATAATCATAGCTTTTTTTGTTAAAAATATCCAGGTTATAATACTTTTTGTATCTTAGCTTATCAGATTCAAGCCTTATTCTTATTTTCTCAATTGCTTCATTCAAATTCTTGTATTTCTCGTCATTTCTGCTGTGATTAAGGACTCTCTCAGCCCCAGTTTTTGGCTCAACGTCAAGGAAAATTTTTACTGAGTGAGGTATAAAATGAAATGATGTCCTTCCGACCATGACAAAATTATCCTCTGTTTTTCCCTTTTCCTCAGCAAATTTGTCAGGCTCTAAATCTGTGTATGAGTCTTTTTCCCCTAATTTATTTAATTCTGCTAAGCTGATGCCTCTTTTTTTGGCCATTTCCCTTCTCAAATCACCGATGCAGTAACATTTAAACCCAAGTTTTTTTGCAACAAGAATTCCAACAGTGCTTTTTCCAGATCCAACTGTGCCGGATATTGTAATTATCATCTTAAAGCTTGTCTTTTAACAGCATTTCAACAATAGCTGCGAATGCAGGCCTTGTAATAAAGACACCGACTGAAATGCCTATGATAGTTGTTATTGCAAATCCTTTTAATAAACCTGCCCCTGCCCTCATTAAAGGAAGCATGGCAACAAATGTTGTGAGGTAAGATGCCATTATAATAAAAAATGCATTTCCAATTCTTTGTTTCCAGTTAATGAATACCTCTTTTTCTTTTTTTAATAATTCATCAGATATAACAATCTGGTCATCAACACCTGAGCCTATAGCAATAATTATTCCAGCAATAGCAGCAATATCAATATTCCAGCCAATTAATGCAGCAACACCCAGAATAATTATTACCTCTGACATAACTGTTATTATAATTGGCAATGTTATTTCAAGTCTCCTATATCTTAAAAACACAATTAAGGATACACTTAGTACCGCAAGAAATCCAATGAAAAATGCATTTTTAACAAATTCTTCTCCAAGTGATGGTGAGATAGTGTCTGTCTCAACAACATTAAGCTTAACAGGCAAAGAGCCGGTAATAAGTATTGTCTGCAGCCTTTTCATATTCTTTAATGATTCAGATAATGCCTCCTGCTCTGTTGCTCCAGAGCCTGAACCTGATATCTGGATGTCTGTTATAGCACGTCCTTTTAGCTCAGAGCCAATATTCAAAGAATCAACATTCTGATTATCCAGATAAAGATCAAGTGTTTCATTAAGGTAATCATCCCCACCATCTGTTATAATATCCAGATTTTCTGTAAGATCTGCCTGCCTCTGGGCTGCTTCAGGGCTTAATGAAATAGAAAACCTGAACCTGCAGAACCATTGGCCATTGCTTTGGCCATATGAGTTGGGATCAATTCCTGAACAGTCAGAACTTCTGCAAATGTAGGTTATATCATTTCCTCCTTTAAAAACAACATCATTTTTTATTTTTGCCTCAAACTTTCCCTGTTTTGCAACTAATTCTTTAACCTCTTCCTCATTAGCGCCAGCTATCTCAATCAGTATATATTGATTGCCTGAAAGGTCAGAAATTGTTCTTACAACAATGTCACTAAGTCCATAAATATTAAGCCTTTGCTTGATATTAGAAAGAACTATTTCCATATCATCTGTTGATATTTTTTCCTCTGGCTCAAGAAGAACTCTGGTTCCGCCCTGAAGGTCAAGGCCTTTTCTTATATTTGTTGTTGGCGCATTATAAACCCTTATTCCAAGGTCTATTGAATCATTGTAAACATTAGTTATTGTCTTTGGAACAGTTATAACCTCTGTCTTGTTTATTGTTTTATTAACATTTGTTCCATTAATAATTTCTGTTACATTAACCTCCTGGGTAATTGTTTTATTTATTGTTTCATTAAGAACAATTGTTTCTGTTTCATATTTTGTTATTAACCTGTAAGTGCCTTTATTTGTTTTTACACTTACTGTCCTGTTTAGCTTTAACTCTGCTTCAAATGAATAATAATCATCTATATTATTGACTGGCTTATTGTTTATTGAGATTATCCTTTCCTTACTCATTGGGGTTGATGTAGGCTTTGGGCTTTCTATTCCAGCCAGGTTTGCAGAGGAATTCATTATAACATTCCTGATAGCAATCCCTTTGTTGAATGGGTGAGGGTTTATTGATATAACAGCAAGTAGAATGACAGCCAGAAGGATTATTACCCTAAGGTTTGTGAATATCTTTTTTAGATTACCCATTTTTAGTTCTCCTTTCCAGGTATAATCTTAATATGCCTGCATTCTGTACCCATGTATTTAGGACATCTGTTAAAAGGCCAATTATAAGGATTAACATAATCTGGCTCAGGGCAGCTGACTGTGAGAATAGATATGCAACAACTATTGCTGTAACTGTTGTAAGGGTCATTGTAAGCCCTGTTTTCATTCCATTAATTATTCTGTCTATTACCTCTCCTCCTTTTCTCTTTAAGACTTTTGTTGACAGCAATATGTTTGTATCAACACTATATCCAATTAGCATTAAAAAAGCAGCAACTCCTGCTGTTGATAACTTAACTCCTAAAAGGTTGATTACCGCAAGGGTAACAACCATATTTGAGAATGCAGAAAGCACGATTGCAAGCGAGGGTATTGGCTGCCTGAAATAGAAAAAAACAACAATTGCTATAAACAAAAATGCAAATAATATTGCAGTAAAGGTTTCTTTAAAAAAGCTCTCTCCAAGAGATGAGCCCATTTCCTCAACATTATAGTCAATATCACCATATTTTGTTTTTAGGCTGTTTAATAACTGTTTGGAATCTATGTCTGAAGTGCTTATTGTAACCCCTGTTTTTTTACCTAACCTCATTAATGTCCTTGCAGAAATATCTGACCCTGGAAATTCAGATAATAAATATGTTTTCAGGCTGTCAGCATCAACATCTTCAGAAGGTATAGTTATTGTAATTCCTCCTTTTAGCGAGATATCCTTATCTATAAAGTCACCTGTTGTTGAGTACTTATAATATATAACTCCAATAGAAAGCATAAGCATAACAATAGGGATAATCAATAGCTTCTTGTAATTCTTGTCATACCATTCCAATAGCTTGGAAACCTGCTTATTTTTAGCAAATCTTCCCCCATTATTACTATTCTCTTCTAACATAAATCAGTGGAAAAAACCTTTATTAATAAATGTTTTGGAAAAAACTAAAACCAAGGATATTAATAAAATTAGTAATAAAAAAGTAGTAACAAAATGGAAAAATTTATAAACCTTATCTTATGATTATATAAACATGATAAAACACAGAAAAAATATAAGATACTTAAACAATTTAACTGAACTTAATCCATGTTACAGAAAAGAAAATAAAATAAAGAGAGCTTACAACTCTTTTAAGGGACTCTTTAGTGAAATTGATATAAAGAAAACATTAGTTGTGCTGTTTTCTTCTATTATAATAAACTCGATACTAATTCAACCAACAATTGAAGCCATTAAATTTAATAGGCAGAACTGGAATTATAATATTGAACCAAATAAAAAAGCAATCCTTGTTAAGAGTAATAATTACAGTAACATAGAACTAATAAACCACGAATTAAGTAGGAGGGGTTATGATTGTAAAGTTATTGATACTTTCAGCGCAACTAATACAAAGATTTTTGAATCAATAGATGAAATTGCAGTAAATAGTAATGAAGAAACAAAAACAGTCTTTTATATTTCAAGTGAAGGATATAAGGGACCTAATGAAAAAGTTTCAATCCTTACAGTAAAGGACTCTAATTCAAATACAGATTATTATGCAATTTACCCTTATAATCTTTTTGAAAAATTAGGTAAAATAAAAGGCAAAAAAGCAATTTTTATAGATGCATGTTACAGCGGAAATTTTTTAGAATGCAAAAACATTGAAGACCTGATAGAGAATTATGTTATTGTTGCAGCTTGTCCTGAAGATAGGATAACAGCTTCTAATTTTATGTATATTTTTACTGGTAAATACACAAGTTCGCTGGAATTTAATCTTTATAAATTGCTGACTAAATCAGAAGAGCCTATAAACATATCCAAACAAAAAATTCCAAAATCAAATATTGAATACATTCTACAAGCGCTTTGTTCTATTTTTGATATTAGTTTTAAAAAAAGGATTATTTCAGACACAGATTTTTATTTATAGAAATTAGTAATTATATGCTATTATAAAATTTGAGTCTGTAGTTACATTCATGCCAAGCCTTATGAGGCCGCCCTCATCACCATTCCTTAAGATATGGGTAGTATGCATCTCACAGCCATTTAACTTTTTAAGCATTTTAACTGCATGAGCTGCCATTGGATTTGTTGCAGAGCTTATTGCAAGAGCTATCATTGTTTCTTCAACATTAAGGTTTTCTGAAACTCTATTGAGTATATCCTTTTTCAGGAACCTTATGTGGTTTATTACCTCTTTTGATAATAAGTCAATATTATCCGGAACATTTGCAAGTTCCTTTATTGCGTTTAATATAGCTGCAGACTCAGCGTGCATCAATGGAGAATTTTTTCCAGTAATAATCCTTTTGTCATCAAGCTGTATTGCAGCCCCGCAGTAAATGTTCTTGTTTCCTTTTTTCTCTTTTGCAGCATCAAATGCAGCCTTTCTTGCTGACTCTACTACTTTTCTGTCATTTATAGCCACATCGAGCTTTCTCATCAGCACTTTTACCCTGTCTGTTGTGTTTTGGTCAACTATGCCGTAAATTCTTTGCTGTCTGTACCAGAAATACCTTCTTATTACTTCTTGCTTTGAGGCTTCCCTAACAACAACATCATTTGTTATTCCGCTTGATATCCTGTTAACACCCATCTCTGTTGGAGAATTATATGTGCTTATGAAGCTGTCTTTCATAGGGAAGCTGTTTATTATCCTCTGCATTATGCTGAAATTCTCTATATCCCTGTTATAGTTTACTGCTATCTTGTTGTATTTTTTCAGGTAAAATGGGTCAATCATGTTTATGTCACCCTGGTCAGCTGTTGCTGCCTCGTATGCAACGTTAACAGGGTGATCTAGCGGCAAGTCCCAAATAGGGAATGTCTCGAATTTGGCAAAGCCCGAATTTACCCTTTTTTTCTGCTCATGGTATATCTGTGAAAGGCAGAAACTCATTTTTCCGCTTCCGCCTCCGGTACCTGTTATGATAATAATAGGCTTTTCTGTTTTTACATATTCCTGCTTTCCATATCCTTCATCACTTACAACAAGCTTGAAGTTGTTTGTGTAGCCCTTTATCATGTAATGTATGTAAACACTTGTTCCCATGTTTTCAAGCCTTTTCTTGAATTTTATTGCAGCAGGCTCATCTTCAAATAGATTTATTACAACAGCAGAGACATTAAGCCCATGCTCTCTTAAATCCTCAATATCCTTAACAGCCTGGTCATCATATCTAAGGCCAAAATCATTCCTGATTCTTCCGTTCTGGATATCTTTTGCGCTTATGCAATAAACAATTTCTATGTCTTTCAGATTTTTCAAAAGCCTAACCTTTGTTTCCTTGTCATAGCCAGGAAGGACTCTTGATGCATGCCCGTCATAGCAGAGCTTTCCGCCAAACTCAAGATAGAGTTTCTTGTCAAACTTGCTTACCCTATCAAGGATAGCTTTTGTCTGCTCTTTCAGGTATTTTTCTGTGTCAAAGCCTTTTTCCATTTTAAAAAAATGTTTGTATTAAGCCAGATATGAAATGGCCCCCATCAAATGGAGGAATAGGAATCATATTGAATATGAACAAAAACATATTAATCTGTTTTGTGATAATTAATGCAAGTCTCTGCTTGCTTGTTAATGATGCAGCCCTTTTTAGTATTAATGAAGAGCCAAGCCATAGTGCAAGATTCATCAATGGGCCTGCAACAGCTATTATTGAATTCTGCAATGGTGTTCCACCTATTGTAGAAACAAATCCTGGTATAAAAGCTATGAATGGCGAGTGGATGAGCCTTAAAACCACTCCCAGTAATAGGCCTGGGTAAGATGCATGGAATGTTGCGTTTATTCCAAAACCAAGTGCAACAAACTTGTGGGCCATCTCATGCAAAACTATTGCTGGAGCAATAACAAGGCATGTAAACTTAAAGTTTTCAATATCAAAACCCGAAGTTATGGGATCCTGTACATACCTTGGCATCCTTATGATATCCTTGAATATAAATCCAATTGCAAGGGTCATTACAATTAAATCAATTATTTCTCCCGGGCTTATTAACATAAAATAAGCTAAAACCAGCTTATTTAAAAAAGTTGTGCAAAAATATTTAAAGAATTATGTTTTCTTTTGATTTATGACAGATTTAATAGCATGTCTGAGCACTGGAAAGGGAACGTGGATTCATGTTAAGGGAATTATCTCTGGCTGCGAGTGGGATAACATATTTCTTATCACAAATGAATTTGGCAAAGAAAAGTTTAGTTCAGAAAAAAAAGTTGAATTTATTGTTGTTGATTCAAATAAGCCATTATTAGAACTTGTTGAAGATATTAAAAAACAGCTGAAAGACAAAATATCAGGAACAGAGGCTGCATTAAATCTTGTCTCTGGAACAGGCAAGGAGCATATGGCAATACTTTCTGCTGTTTTGAAATTAGGCCTTGGAGTAAGGCTTGTTGCCCTTGTAAAAGAAGGAATAAAAGAGATTTAAGATATTTAAAGCCTTGCGAAAGGCTTAAGTAGTTACTTTACCATACATTAATTTGGTGGAGCAACTTAGAATAAGTAATAGCAATATTATTGAATGAACGGATCTTCGGAAAAATTCAATTCTAAGCTCGTACACTATTTCTTTTTCTTAATTTTATAGAAAAGCATAAATAAAACAACTTCTCTTTAAGAAATATGATAAAATTTCTTGCTCGGTTATTTGGTGCAAAAGAAGAATTAAAACAGCTGAAGAAAAGCGAGCTGGAGAGCTACATCAAAAAACAGCTTGATAATAATAATATAAATTCTCTTTTAAAAGAATTCTCAGGAAGGATTGATGAGATTTCAGAGACTATAAAGGAAAGATGCGATGAGCTTGAGAAAGCCGAGCTGCAGAATAAAAACATCCCTCCGCGGGCAATAACAATAATGGAGGGAAACAGAAATGCTTACATACACAAAACAATGCATTTCACAGGAAAAATAAGGGAAATTTTAAGTGAAATCCAAACATTAGCTGATTCTGATATTATAATTGATAATATTTCAAAAATAAGTGAAATGCTCGATGAATACAACAAGACAACTCAAAAGCCTTATTACATTCTGCAGGAATTTTTTGCAAATGAGTCGCATAAAGTAGCCTTAGGCATAAAGGAAATAAGCGATTTAATACAGCAATTCAGGGAAAACTTAAAACAATCAGATGCACATAAATTTCAGGAAATTCTTAGTTTGCTTAACAAGATAAGGAACAGAGAACAAAGGAGAAAAGAGCTTGAGAACCAGAAAAAAGAGCTTGAGAAAAATCTTAATGAAGAGGAAAAGAATATTTTAATCTTGAAACATGAAATAAAAAAAATAAAAGAGTCATCAGAGTTTAATGAGCTGGCAAAGCTTAATGATAAATTAAAAATAGAAAAAGATGAGCAGAATAGGCTTTCTGATGAAATTTATTACAAACTTGCCCCATTGTCAAGGGCACTCAGGAAATATGCTAAAATATCTTTTGATGAGAAAAGCGTAGAGATAATTATTTTTGACCCATTTAAAGCAATGGCTGAGATTGAGACTGCAAAATTAAATGAGATTTTCTTAAGGCTTACTAAAAATATTAAAGAGAGAAAGATTGGCCTTAAGGATAATGTTCAAAAAAAGAATTTATTAATACTGAATGAGCTTAATCCTGGCTTTTTAAGGGATATGCAAACAAAAATTAAAATACAGATGGAGAATATTAAAAATCTTTCAATAGAAATTGGAAAAAATACATTGTGGTCAAAGATTGAGGAGTTAAATAAAGAAATAGAAAAAAAGCAGCAGCACCTTTCCAATATAAGCAGGGAAATACTAAATACTGAGCATGAAATAAGCAAGATTACAACAGATGATGTTGATAAAAAAATAATAGACATTCTAAAGTCATTAAATATAGAATTAGTAGAGGAATAAAAGGGCTGATTATTTAAACAAGATTATAATTTAGATGTTTTATACACTTCTGGTTTAAAGCCTTTTTCAAATTTTATGATTTTTGGATTTAATCCTCTTTTTTTTAATTTATTTTTTAAGTCATTGTTAAAAGATTTTTGGTCATACCCTAAGCAAATAATATCAGGTCTTATTTCTTCTATAATTTTATATTTATCTTCTTCATAACCTAAAAAAGCCTTATCAACATAATTTAGATTTTGTATAACAGCAAGCCGTTTCAGTTCATTGTTCAAAGGATATTTTCCCTTAATCTGTTTTACTGTTGAGTCCCTTGCAACAACCACATTAAGTATATCTCCATGCTTTCTTGCATTTTTTAAGTAGAATTCATGGCCTTTGTGGAATATATCAAATGTTCCAAAAGCAAGCACTTTTTTTGTTTTATCCATCTTATTATAAAACAGTTTGCCCAGATATTTAAATATTTTGAGTTATAACTTAGATAGTTTTATTAATATTTGATTTATTCTTAAGAATATGAAACTAATCTTAACAAGGCACGGGGAAACAGTTGAAAACCAGAAAGGAATCATGCAGGGCCATCTGCCCGGGAATTTGTCTAAGCAGGGAATTGAGCAGGCAAGGAAGCTTGCCTTAAGACTAAAAGATGAGAAAATTAAAGCAATATACTCAAGCGATCTAAAAAGGGCAGTAGATACAGCAAAAGAGATTGCAAGATACCATAAGAACATACAAATTAATTTTGTTCAAGATTTAAGAGAGACTGATCTTGGGAGTTTTACTGGGAAATGTAGCAAAGATATTGATTTTGATTACCGTCCAGATGATGTTGAGGGTGCAGCCAGCATGCAGAAAAGGGCTAAAAAAATATTAGACGAAGCGTATAATAAATATCCGGATAAAACAGTGCTTTTTGTAGGGCATAATGGAATCAACAAAGCAGTGATTAGTGTAATCCTTAATAAGCCTTCTAAAGATATGGATAAAATTGAGAGTCAGCATAACACATCAATAAGCATATTTGAAATAAAAGAAGATAAGAAACATATTGTGCATTTAATGAACTGTGTTAAGCATCTTAAGAAATAATAACCTATAACTCATAAACTATTTTCATTCTTTCTCTGTATAAAAAACTTTTTAAATTTATTTCAAAACTTCTTTTATTCTCTTCAAACAGATTTATTTTATATTCCCCTGGCGTGTCAATAAAATGTACACCAATTGTTACAATCGAATTTTCTATTGAATTTTTAAAATATTTTCTCCATTCAGGATATTTTAAATCAGGATTCAAAACAAAGTTTATATTCACATATTCCTTACCTTTTCTCATTAAATCTTTCAGAATTTCAATAGCATCTTTTCCTTTAATCTCATAAATAATTTCATTTTCTTCTGCTTTTATTACTTTGGTTAGGTTGTCTGATGCCATAACCCAATTATTTCTGATTAATGTTTATATATTTTTCTTTATTTGAGAATATACTTTTAATTTCAGCGAAAACTATATAAATAAGGCTAGAACCCATGGATCTATGCCTCTGTAGCTTAGCAGGTAGAGCGTGCGGCTGTTAACCGCAAGGTCACCAGTTCGAGTCTGGTCAGAGGCGCTTTTTTGGGCCCGTAGCTTAGTCTGGTGGAGTGCTCGACTGATACATTGGTCTCAGGAAAATCCTGGCCATTGAAAGAAATCGAGTGGTCCGGAGTTCAAATCTCCGCGGGCCCATTTTCAACAACCTTTTAAAGAAAAACTTATTCTTGGTTTGTATGAAAACAATTGAAATATCAAGGCCTACTGACAGCCATGCAATTAATCTTGCAATTGATACTATAAAAAGAGATAAGCAGGCCATTGTTTTTGTGAATACAAAAAGCTCTGCTGAGAAAACAGCTGAAGATATTTCAAAGCAGATAAAAAAACAGGACAAAGAGCTTGATGAGCTTTCTGAACAGGTATTGAAAGCGCTTTCAAGGCCTACAAAGCAATGCGAACGTCTTTCAAGATGCGTAAAAAAAGGAATTGCATTTCACCATGCAGGGCTTGTTGCAAAACAGCGGGAAATTATAGAAGACTCATTTAGGCATGGAATAATAAAAATAATCTGCTCAACTCCTACTCTGGCTTTAGGTGTTGACCTTCCAGCATTCAGGGTTATTATAAAGGATTTGAAAAGATATGGCGGGCCTTATGGAATGGCTTGGATTCCTGTTCTGGAATACCTGCAGCAGTCCGGGCGTGCAGGGCGCCCAAAATTTGACACATACGGCGAATCAATTGCAATTGCATCAACAGAAAAGGAAAAAGATGCAATATATGAAAACTATATCTTGGGAGAACCCGAGGAAATATATTCAAAGCTTGCTGTAGAGCCTGTTTTAAGGACTTACTTACTGTCCCTTATTGCAACAGAGTTTGTGAAAAACAAAAAAGAGATAATAAGCTTTTTTGAAAAGACATTCTGGGCCCACCAGTATGAGGACATGAGGCATCTTGAGGGCACAATAACAAGAATGCTTGGGCTTCTTGAGCATTGGAAATTTATAGAAACAGGCGATAGGGATGATTTTGTTTCAGGAGACAAAATATTGAATGATGATGTAAGCGCAACAATTCTGGGAAAGCGTGTTGCAGAGCTTTATATTGATCCATTGACAGCCAATTTTATTATAGAATGCCTGAGCAAAGTCAACAGAAATACAGATGATTTTGCATTTCTTCAAATGATTTCCCACACAATTGAGATGAGGCCGTTATTAAGGGCAAGGGTAAAGGAGATAGAGGAAATAGAGGAAAAGCTTGCTGAATATAATGACAGCCTGCTTGAGAAAGAGCCGGCAATGTTTGATGCTGATTATGATGATTTCATAAACTCAATAAAAACAGCATTGTTTTTTAATGACTGGATTGAAGAAAAGGATGAGGAATTTCTTTTGGAGCAGTATAATGTAAGGCCTGGTGAAACAAGGGTAAAGCTTGGCAATGCTGACTGGCTGCTTTATGCTGCAGAAGAACTAAGCAGGATTTTAAAGATGCAGAGAATCATTAAAGAGATTACAAAGTTGAGGTTAAGGATAAAGTATGGAGTTAAAGAAGAGCTTTTAACCTTGCTGAAACTGAAAAATATTGGCCGTGTAAGGGCAAGAAAGCTCTTTTTCAACAAAATAAAAACAATCGGCGATGTAAAGAAAGCAGAGCTTGGAACCTTAATACAGATACTGGGAAGAAATATTGCCCTGGACGTCAAGGAACAGGTCGGCCAGAGTTTCAAGAATATTAAGGTAAAGGAAAATAAAAGGAAAGGTCAGATCAGTTTGAAGGATTATTAGAAAATCTAATAGCAACATATAAATAAAATTTTCTGATTATCTTAAAAAGTATTCTTCTGGGACTAAAATCTCATTATTTCTGTACATTTTCCTACTTTCTATCTCTTCTTCTTTTTTTGTTAGAAGTATAGACCCTTCTTTTATTTTTTTGTTAACATCATCATTTATCTTCATGTTATCATCTATTCTGAATATTCCTGCTACTACATCCAAATAACCTCTGAAAAATAAAACATAACATCCTAAAGAAAAAAGTGGTTGGTTTAATTCTCTTGCATATTTAATTCCCTTAGCTCCAGCAGCAATTTGGGCTATTCCCAAACCACAATTTATGAGAATTCCTTTGTTATCTATACAGAAATTACGGGCACTATTATAAGCCCCAGTAACAATATCATTTATATGCTTTTTATTTTTATTCTCAGCAGGAGCCATCTTATTTTCATTTATAGGATTTTAACTATTTAAGTTTTTTGTTTTATTTTTTATAATAATGGAAAGTTTTAATAAACTGAAAGTAAATCTAAAACAATAGGCCCCAATGGTCTAGTGGATAGGATTTGACCCTGCGGTGTTTTTCAATGCTGAAAGGTCAAGGCCCGGGTTCGATCCCCGGTTGGGGCATTTAATTAATAATTGTTGATAATTGCTTCAAGAATTATTGCGTAGAGTATTTCTGAGAGGCCTTTATATTTAAAGATTTCTAATCAACAAAATAACTATTTCAAAAACTATTATTAATCAAACAAAGGTATATAAACAACTTGCTTTATGGTTGTAATTGATGCATAGTGACTTACTAAACAGGGTTGATTCAGCCTTAAAGGAACTTAGAGAGCATAATAACACTAAAAATATTGCTGATTATGAGTATTATGCTCTTAATTTCATAGAGGAAGCAGTCAATTTTAATTCTTTTAAAAAAAATAAAAGACATAAAAAGAAAAAAATAAGAAATGTAACTGAACTCAATAATTTAAGGTCAAATGACATCGCTGATGCTATAAAATTAGGGAATTCTCTTGAAAAAGGAAGAGCTGAACTTTTTAACCGTCTTTGGAATGATGATATAGCCCCAGATTACTTAATTCAAAAGGACTTTTCAGGCATGATTGACGAGAATATAATGTATGTATCTGATAAATCAAAGGTTTATGCATGGGTATTGGCAATTACAGGGCATGCTGCAAGCGGACACGGTGCTTTTAATCGTTCAGGAAGGAAATTAAATTTTCCTAATACAACAGTCAGTGATATCCTTAAGGCTTTGGCAAAACATCCAGACCTTTCAAAATTTGTTGATAACGGATTAATACCAAACAAAGATTATTTTCATCCTGAAATTATAAGAAAAGAGGTTCAATCGCATTGCATAGACCCTTTTGTAAGAATTATTGAGAATCATTTTAATGGCCCCCCTGAACAAAAGTTTTACACAATTAAAAAAGGAACTAACTTTGGAGGATTTGTATTTAACTCGGATTGTATAGTAGATATGCTTGAGCTTGCGAGAACTTATAATTTTTCTGGATGGATGGATGTTGGCTCCTTAAGAGAAAAAGCTGCATCAAAATATGGATGGATGATGGGATATGGTGATACTTTTGCTGTAAACATTTCCGAAGCCAAAAAATATTTTTGCTCATTAGAAGAACTGTCTGAAAAAGAGTATAAACATTCTAAATTTTTCAATCTTCTTGACCACAAAAAAATGATAGAAGTATTTAAACACTTAGGAATTATTGCTGACATAGATGAACCTGATTTTGATAAGCTGGAACAGAAACAAGGAGGAAAGGTTACATGGGATTTAATAAAAGAAACATATGGTTTTGATATACGTGGAGAATGGGAAAATGTATACATCCGTGAAAAAAAAGGAAAAGGGATTTCAGATGATATTGCAGTAACTAATGCTGGTTTTCTTTCTGATACATTCAGGACAAATGATTATATTCCAAGCAAATACACTGTTTTCTCAAAAATTTTTGGTGCAGAAGTTGGTGACAGGGTGGATACACACGAAAAGATTTCCAGTCCAGTATTCAACAATGGCCAGGATTCAACAATAGCACAACACTTTAATTATTTGTTTAAAAATAAATGCAAAAGCGGCAAATATAGAAAGCTTAATAACATAAGGGATGATTTAAAAGAGTATAAATTGATAAGTTCTTCTTTAATGGAGGATTGTTGCATTATCTCATCTAATATAGAAGGGATTATTCACAGTTCAATGAGGCATTTTGGAAAAAAGCAAAAAGGAACCTGCATGACAGAACAAATTTTTATATTTGTAAGTCAACTATTAGAAGAGTTCAAAAATAATCCTACAAAAAGAAATAGCTTATACAGCAATTGTGAAATCCCTTATGAGTTATTGAATTCTTCAAATCCTATAGATATTAAAGTTGGTTTTCATCGGGTACCAATAAATAAATATAAGGAAAGAGTAAGAGAAAGTTTAGAAATATTACTTAACCCCTCCAATCGGGAAAAGAATATAACTAAATATTTTGCAAATGTAGGCAGATAATTAATATTTCCTAAAATTTTAAATATATTAACAATTATTTAGGTTATAGATGAACCTTTCTGAAAAGGAACTGAAAAAAGAAGAGATGAAATCAAGGCGGAGAAAGATAATCTCTGCTGTTATCATCATTATTTTCATACACATTCTTTTGAACATAATAAGGGTTAGTTTAACAAGAGAGGAATTAGTCGATGAGAGCATCCCTTACCAGGAAGTTGAGGAGTACACAACAAAAGAGCCAGAGATAACAGAATTATGTTTTGATAGGAAGTTTCACTGGGATTATGAATGGACAGAATGGAATTATGATCAAGAAGGTTATGCATCCCCTAATTTCAAGCTTATAAACCTTGAGAACGAAAGCGGAGAATTTACTGTTGAGTTTGCTTTTTTTGATAATTCCCTTTATCCTTATGAGGATTTCTATGAAAAACCCTATGAGACAGTTGAATATAAGCTTCCCTGGGAAGCCGCATCAATGCACAGCTATCCAATGAAAAAACGGCTTAATCCTGGTCAGGAAGAAATTTTTACATCTTACACTGAAAAAAAACATTCAAGCTCAAGCTACTGGGCTTATGCTGACGTCGAGCCGCCAATACATAAGGTCTGCAACTACACAGCAGAATACATCAACGTGGTAAGAAATAGGACAATAACAAAATACATGACAGAAAAAACAAAAAAGAATATCACAAAATCTATAACCCTATGGAGATTTTTAATTGAACTTGTAACCAACAATCATTGAGGGAATAAATTAATTCTGAAAAATAGTAAGCTGTTAAGCCTTGTGGCTTAAAATAAGGCACTTCTGCGAAATTTTTAAATATTTGTACTAAAAGCTATTTTGTTGAAATTATATAATATACTTAAATTGTATAAGATACTTAATAAGATTTATAAAGGTCATGGGAATTGTAAAAGAATATGTCAACAAAAAATCTTGAGGGGGTATTAAACTATGAGGGAAGTAGATACATAGACCTTCCTTTAACAAGGCTTCATTATACCAAATGTGGGAGTGGTCCGCCGTTAATTATGGTTCCAGCAACCATGTCTTATATAAAAGACTGGATTACTTTAATTCAATTTATGGGTCAAAAATTCACAACCTACTTTTTTGAGCTTCCTGGATATGGAGGCTCAACACCTTACAAAGAGAAATTCTCAAGCAAACTGGTTACAAAAACAATAGAGTCATTCGCCGATAAACTAAAGATTGATAATTTCTCAATAATGGGTTTTTCTTTTGGAGGCATACTTACCTTAAAAGCAGTTGATTATCTGGAGGATAAAATAGATAAAGTTATACTTTTATCCCCTTGTGTTTCAAAGGAAGCCATGAATTTTTCAAAAACAAGATTATTTATCGCAAGAGGCCTTGCATATTGCTTAAAAAATAATTTAATTAGAAAACTTATTAGCAGCAAAAGATTTGGAACCCCTCTTTTATCATATTTAAGAAAATTTGGAAAAATAAACATACCAATAGAAGAGCATTTAAAAAAAATGCCAAAGCGCACCTTAGATATTCTTGTTTACCAAGTAAATGAGGTTTTGAATTTTAAGATTAAGCGTAATGCTCCATTTAAAAAAAACTGCCATCTTGCAATGTCTACAAAAGACCCCTTGCTTAATTTCAAAAAAACAAAGTCAATAATAAAGAAAACTTTCGAAAACTGTTATGTGTATGAGTTTGATCATCCTTACCATCAATTAACAGAGAAGCCTACATTAGGGTGGCTTAACAAGGAGTTGGGATGGTTGTTAGAATCTTGTTCTAACTAAAAAAAATAAAGAGATTAACAGCTTATTTCTTTTTTATGTTCAAAGCCCAAAAAACAAAAAACATGCTATGTGTAAGCCCCTAATCTGAAGAAACATCTGCTAAATTTGTGTGTAAGAAATTCTGGGACTATACCATATTCATAATATGCTCTCGATAGCACAGAGAAATTGTAACACACCCATGAAATTT
>Ga0210057_1001753_pt1 | contig 32350 bp, 34 predicted proteins | sample CryGeyCG2114_010_2_FD_183968 | JGI IMG/M metagenome (GOLD analysis project Ga0210057, IMG submission 183968) | Groundwater microbial communities from aquifer - Crystal Geyser CG10_big_fil_rev_8/21/14_0.10 (SPAdes) (version 2) | ecosystem: Environmental > Aquatic > Deep subsurface > Groundwater ... | reverse complement strand
TGGTGTTTATAGAAGCAACCAAAGAGGTGTTCCAGAGACTAAAATTATGCGACCCCCAATTATTAACATTTTTTTCTAAGGTATTATTTTTTTTAATGGAAATTAATTTGGCTTTAGTTTTGGACTCGGCCGGTGCCAAGAGGGTAACATCATGGCCCCTAGCTACTAATTCATCAACTAACCAAGCCACTACAAACTCCAGACCATTTTTAGATTTGGGTGGTACATTTTCCTGCAGGGATACGAGATGAGCTATTTTCATGGATTTATTAATTAATTATATTTTTTATGGATTTTAAATGAGTGTTTAAAGCCCCATCTATTATTTTGTTTTTATGAACTTTATTTAAATAAGCATACTCCGCCATTCGTAGTGATATTAGAACAATATTAATATTAGCTAATATTTTTAAATTTTCTTTGTTATTGTCCGGATGATTATTGATGAAATTATTTAAAAAATTTTTACGCCACAATTTATGTTGCCAAGAATTGACATAAATATAACTCACATCAAACAAAGGGTTGTTTAAATGAGTTTCCTCCCAATCAATAAAGAAAATATTATGATATTTATCAATTAAAATATTTTGCGGCATTAAATCTCCATGAGTTAAATAATAAGCATAATGGTCTAATAACTTTCGATTTTTTATAAACAAAGTATTTATTTTTTTAATCTTTGGGACCGTAAAATATTCCGAGATAAATTTTTTATAACAAAAATCAGGATTGTAATCCAAATCTTTTTGCCAACCACTAGTAAACCACTCACTACCTCTAATAGGTAGTGATTTAGATTGGTTTATTTTTTTAAAATCAGGATTTATTTGGAGACTTTTACTTTGTAATTTAATTAAATAATTTATTAGTAAATTACTATTTCGAGCGTTAAAAAAAGTTTTATTAAATGACCAAAAATTACCAGTGGGATTCCCTTGATAATATTTTCTGATCATCCATTTAGTTTTGGTTTTTAAATTAACTTTGGCAAGGTTGGGAAGTTTATTAAAATTATTTTTATATTTTTCCAATATTTTGAATAATTTTACCTCTTTAACAAAAGATTCATTTTTTTTCTGATCTGAGGTTATCAGTATCCTAAACAGCCAATCACCCGGTTTATTGGGCAGCCGACAAGGGATAGTTACAGTGTGGTGGGAGGGATCAATATTTTTATAAATATCTACTTGAGGAATTATTTTTTCTTGTTTTATAATATCCAAAAGAAATTTCTGATATTGATTGATAATTTTAAATCTTTTCATTTTTTTGATAATATTTTTTCCAATGTTTTTGCCAAATAATTTTAATCAAAGCCAAATATAGTTTTTCCGCTTTAAGTTTAACTCGAGGATTAAGGTGTTCTAAAGATCTGATACTACTCGTGAGTTCTTTTAAGCCTTTTTCTATGGCCGTTGGATTCCAGGTAACCGGTGAAAAACTATCAGGTCTTTTGGCAGCGGCCCACCAAAAATAACAACTGGACAAACCATAGTCCAAATGTTTTCTAGACCAAAAATAATTAGGATCACTTTGATTTTGATTAACTGTTTTAATAGCCAACTCGCTTAAGGCCCAAAATTTTTGGTGGATTTTGTTTTTAGGGTCAGCCCAAAGAGCAAAAGGGATATGTTTTTTAAGCTCCAATTCCGTTGATTCCCAACTAGCGGATCGAGGGGTGATTTGCTCTGTGGTTTTTAAAGTTTTTAAATAATCCGAAATCAATATATTTTTAATCGCTTGATGGGCAAAAGCTTTTTGGTAATAGCCATAATCATTTTTGTGGAAGTGGCCATAAAGTTCGCCGTCATGAGCGGTAATCAAATAATTATTTTTTTGAATTGGCGGATTTAATTTTTTAATATTTTTAACAATAGATTCTGGTGGAAAACTTTTGGAGTATGCTCTATTCCTAAATATGACATAAAGTCCATTATTTTTTATTTGATATTTGATTTGATTATTATAATGTTTTTTAGGGAAATGAATTTCATCCAAAATAATCCATTGATAACCCAAAGCCTTAACAATTGCCGCCACCCTGGGACTGTAAGCCATCTCCGGTAGATAAAAGCCGGCGGGTTGATGTTTAAGACCCAATCTTTTGGTAATAATTTCATTATTTAATTTAATTTGTCTAATAACTTCTGATTCTGGCAAAAGCGGTAGAATAGGGTGATACATCGCACTGCTAACTAATTCGATTTTACCTTGTTTAATTAAAAATTTAAGATTTTTAATTAATTCAGTATAACCATTACCATCTAATTGTTCTAAAAGTGAACCGGAGATATTTAGGGTAATTTTAAAATTAGGATATTTGGTTAACAGCCAAACAATATGATTGTAACTTTCAATGACCACTTGATCTAGAACCCCGGACTCTTGATTGGGTGGTTGGTAAATATGTAAGAATTCTATCCACTTTAACATAATATATAATATTTAATTAAGATTCTTCGGCTTTAATATCCATAGCTTCTTTATAAAGTTCTATATATTTGGTCGCCGGAATTTTCCAAGAATTAGCTTCTTGCATGCCCAAAACCACTAGTTTATTCCAAATATCCGGGTATTTATTAATTTCCAAAGCTCGAGTAATGGCAATTAACAGGTCGTACGAATTATATTTTCTAAAAGTAAAACCATTCCCCTTTTTATTGTGGGGATTAAAGTCAGTAATCGTATCGGCTAATCCCCCAATCCGATGAACAATTGGAATACAACCATAACGGAGAGCGATCATTTGATTAATACCGCAAGGTTCAAATCTAGAGGGTAATAAAAACATATCTGAGCCCGCATAAACCAGCGTTTCTATTTTTTCATTAAATGGGATAACACTTAATTTTTTGGGAAATTTTTTAGCCAATTTTTGAAAGGAATTAATAATTGTTTTATCACCATCGCCCATAATAATCAGTTGCATATTTAGACGCATCAGCGATTTAATAATATCCAGTAATAGGAGAAAACCTTTTTGTTCAGCGACGCGCGAAGTCATGCAAATTATGGGAATATTGTGATCAATTTTAAGGTTTAATATTTTTTGTAACTTCTCTTTGTTGGGTTTTTTATGGTTAATGGATTTATCACTATAGTGTTTAGCAAGCCCGGGATCAAGCAGAGGATTGTATTCATTATAATCAATACCATTAACAATGCCATAAACTCGATTTTCACGGTTTTTTAAAATACGATGCAAATCTTCGCCAAAATCCTTGGTTAAAATTTCATCTCGGTAAGTTTCCGACACTGTATTAATAACATCGGCATTTAAAATAGCGCGTTTGGAAAAGTTTATATTTTCTAATTTAGGATCATCGGTTTGTGGCAAACTACTTCGCCCGTCGTCGCGGTCACCATTTTTAATGGACCACCAGTTATGACCTAACTGAAAAACTAAATTATGAATTGTAAAAACTATTGTAGTGTTTTTCCAAAACTCATCATTTTTAAAACGACCCTTTAAAAAATAAGGGATCAAGCCGGTATGCCAGTCATGACAATGAATAATATCCGGTTTAAAATTTAGTTCTTTTAAAAGTTGCAGCGCTCCCAAATTAAACAACATAAACCTTAAATTCTCGTGTTTGGAGCCATATAAATTTTTTTTACCACTAAAGAATTTTTCACTGCCCACAAAATAAACCGGTAAATCTGTCATAGATTCACCTTGAAAATAATTAACTTCGTAGGTTTTTTGGTGAGTGGTATTAATTGTAATATTACTTTTATATTCTTGAATATTAAATTTTTTCTGATCAATAATACCGTAATAATAAGGCGTAATAATCATCACTTCATGACCTAATCTTTTGTGGGCTTTCGGTAATGATCTAATGACATTAGCCAAACCACCAGTTTTGGAAAATGGATCAATTTCTGAAGCGATATGAACGATTTTTAATTTTCTTTTAGGCATAACTGTAGCATTAAATTTTACCTAATTTTTTGGCCGCTAAAACAAACATCGCATGACTCCAAGCCAAGGGATAAACCCCAATACGATAATCGGAAAATATTTGTTCGGGAATAAAACCATTATATTTTTTAATATTATTTATCACCCAGTCAAAATAAAATTCTGCTTTTTGGCGATCACCTTTTAATTGATAGTAAATTGATAACCAAAAATTTAAGATGGGCCAGGCGCCAGCTCCTTCTTCGGCGGTGCCTTCTCCGTCATAATAATCAAACTGAAATCTTTGCACTCCGCCACCATTGATTACCAATTCTTTTTCTATTTTAGCCACGGTCTTAATCATTCTTTCATCATCAACTCCGATAATATTAAAAGGCCAGACTAAACCCAATATAGAAGCATCAATATTTTTGTCTGATAATTTACCGTGATTTCTTAAAAAATAACCATCTTCTGGATGATAAGCTTCATTTATTTTTTTTCTCATTTCTGCGGCGCATTCCGTCCATCTGGGTTGGTTGATTATTCTATCGGCTAATTCCAATCCTTTGGCGCAAGCGGCCAAGGAATAGGTGTGGTTATTTTCTACTTTGGTTGAGGTTTTTCTGGTGCCAGATTCCCATAAGTCAAAAGTATTGTTAAAAAAATAAGCGCCTTTCCAATTATTACACAAGCCATCGGCTAATCTGATAATTAAATTCTTAACTCCCAGGGCTTTTATGGGGTCATCTTTATAATATTCCCAAATCGCCCATAACATCGTGCCGGCTTGATCCGGTTGAAACTGTCGCCAATAAGCTCGTCCGTTAGTAGAGTAATTTTGAAAAATTAAACCTTCTTTTTTGAAATCTTCAGGGCGTTCATCCAGCCATTTAAAAAACGGTTCTTGTATTTTTAGATTAAGTTCTTGAGCGGCGACACAGACAAAGGCGGCGTCTCTGGGCCAAACAAAATGATAATTGGCGGCTGATCGAGGGTAATAGGTTTTATCGGTGTTGGCAGCGACAATAGCGCCATTTTCCAAAGCCACATCGCCAATAACCTGTCGACTTCTTTCTAATATTAAATTGATATTTTGATTCATATGTTTATTTGATATTAGAAAATGAATTAGTATTAATAGCACAGATAGCAATCGCTAGAGCATCAGCCGCATCATCGGGCTGGGGAATTTGTTTTAGATTTAAAATAGTTTTAACCATTTGTTGAACCTGTTTTTTGTCCGCTTGACCATAACCAGTGACGCCTTGTTTGACCTGTAAGGGCGTAAATTCTTTAATGAGTAGTTTATTTTTGGCGGCCGTTAACATAATTACCCCTCGAGCTTGGCCAACACTGATAATAGTTTTGGCATTATTGCAAAAAAATAATTGTTCAATACCGATAATACTAGGTTGATAAGTGGTAATAATTTTTTGTAAAGTTTTCTCTAATAATATTAGGCGACTAGCCGTATTATCTTTTTTATTGGTGGCAATAGAACCATAAGTTAATAAGGTAATATTATGGTTTTCTACAGTGATTAAACCGTAACCCGTATCAGCCAGGCCGGGATCAATACCTAAAATAGTTAATTTTTTATTAGTTGACATTAGAATAGATATTATTAATATCATCTAAATCGTCCAGCGCGTTATATAATTTTTCAATTTTTTCTTTAATGACTGAGTCGGTGATGGTTAAGCCATCTTTTGGTTTGTAACCCAGTGACGATTCATTAATATTAATACCTAAATTTTTAATATTTTTTTCAACAGTTTGAAGTTGATCCATATCGGTAATCACTTCCCAACCATCAGCGCTTTTAATAATGTCTTGAGCGCCGGTATCAATTAAACTTAACTCCAAATCATCTAGATTTTTATTAGCTAATTGATCTATATCAATTAAAATAATGCCCAAGCGATCAAATTGCCAAATGACACTATTAGGTCCGCCTAATTGACCATTATTTTTACTCAAAGTTGATTTTAAATCAGAGATAGTACGATTTTTATTATCCGTAATAGTTTCCACAATAAAGGCACTGCCCTGGGGACCAAAAATTTCGTAAGTGATTTCTTCTAAGACATTTTTACCATCCCCTAGGCCCGCCCCTCTTTTAATGGCCCGTTCAATATTATCTTTAGGCATATTGGCGGCTCGAGCTTTTTCGACCACCAATCTTAATTTGAAATTATTTTCAATGTCATTACCACCCTCTTTGGTCGCGACAGTTATTAGGTTGCCTAATTTTGTAAAAATAGCGCCTCGTTTGGCATCAGTGGCGGTTTTTTGTCGATGAACTTTGGCCCATTTACTGTGTCCGGACATATTTTATTAAAAAATAAAAAATAAAATCTTAAAAAATAATCTATCATTATGAAATAATTATAACAATTTTTCACTAAAAAATCAATGGTAAAAATATCATAATTCTGATAGAATTAAAGTATAAATATTAAGTTAATTATTATAAATTAAGACCTATGAAAATTTTAGACGATTTAAAAATTTTAGAATCTTATAATAAATCCCAAGTCGCTCAGACCATCTCTTTTTTACCGGATCAAATTAATCAAACTTGGGATGAAGTTGGGAAGATGAAGTTACCTAAAAGTTATCGAGGTTTTCAAAATCTGGTGATTGGTGGGATGGGGGGGTCAAACTTAGCTACGGAATTAATTAGAAGTGTTTATGGGGAAAATATTAATATGCCCATAATTCTAGTACGTAATTATAACTTACCTCAATTTGTCAATCATAAAACCCTAGTCATTATTATTAGTTATTCCGGTAATACTGAGGAAACTGTTAGTTGTTTAGCCCAAGCCATCGCTAAAAAAGCTAAAATTGTGGTTATCTCCAGTGGTGGTAAATTAAAAATCCAAGCTCAGAAAAATAAAATTCCTTATTACCAAATTAATAAAAAATTAAACCCATCTAATCAGCCACGCTATGCTGTGGGTTTGCAGTTGGGAGCGGTTTTGGCCATATTTAATAATTTAAAATTGATTAAATTAAATAATCAAGAATTAAAACAAGCGACTGAATATTTAAGTATCTTAACCCAAACTTGGGCTCCGGCAGTGGCCCAGGATAATAATTTTTCCAAAAAATTAGCTCTGGAATTATCTGGCCAATGGCCAATTTTGGTAGCAGCGGATTTTTTGTCAGCCAATGTTCATATTTTAGCTAACCAAATTAATGAGAGCGCTAAAAATATCACTTCACATTATGTGATCCCAGAATTAAACCATCATTTATTGGAAGGTTTAAAAATGCCTATTAATATAACTTCAAAAATAAAGTTTTTATTTTTTAATTCTAATTTATATTCTGAAGCGATTAAAAAAAGATTTTATGTAACCGAAAAAATCCTCAAACAGCAAAAAATAAAATTTATTGATTACTCTATTTCTAGTGACAGCAAATTACTAACCGCCTTAGAGATTTTATTATTAGGATCTTGGATCAGTTATTATTTAACGATTATTAACCAACAAAATCCCGTCAAAATTCCTTGGGTGGATTTGTTTAAAAAAGAGTTAGGGAAATAGATTTATTATTTAGTTACTTTTGGGGGCCCAAAAGTAACACAAAAAGCCTGACCGTGAAAAATTTTGACAAAACAAACTAAAATTATCGCTAATTTACGAACTCAATATTTTCTATTATTTTGAATCTGTCGAAAATATTTCAAACATGCGTAAATTTTCTTTCGCCAGATGCTCAAGAATCGCTTAATTTTAATTTGTTTTGTGACAAAATTTTTCAATGGTCAAAATCATTTATAATTTTTTAATGTTTGCCTGTTTATGAAGAATTTTCTAAATATGAAAACCATTTTAGTGGACGCCGTTAATACATTCGTGATTAAAAATGAAGGTATTTTCGATGCGATGTTTAAACTTTTAGAGAAATATCCCAATCCTAAAATTATTTTAACCAACGCCGATGATGAGCAAATGGAAATTTTTGGGTTGAATAATATGCCTTATCAGGTTTTTACTTTAAAACATAATCCTGATAAAATTGATCCCCAATATTATAATATTATGTTAAAAAACTTAAATCTTAACATTAATGATGTGGTTTATTTTGAACATAATCAGGAGGCGGTCAACAGTGCTAGGTTGGTAGGAATTAACACCTTTCATTATAACCAGGATAAAAAAAATTTGATAGAATTAAAATTTTTTTTGGATGAGAATTTATAAATATGTTGTTTAACAGGATAAATAATTGGTTAACTGGCCATCCAGCCATAACTGGTTTGTTGCTTTTTTTGTTATGTTTGATTTTTTTTGGTTGGTTGGAATACAGTTGGACTTTGGCTGATCCGGATTCTTTTTATCATATTAAAATAGCAAAGTTAATTGGTGAGCAAGGCCTGGTTTATGATTTTCCTTATTTGCCATTTACCACTCTCAAAACCGGTTATATTGATCATCATTTACTGTATCATTTATATCTAGTGCCGTTTGTTAAGTTATTTTCACCGCTGATAGGGGCTAAAATAGGCCATATATTATTAGTTTCATTGGCTTTGTTGACCCTGTATTGGTTGTTGGTTAAATTTAAAGTTCTCGGCGCACAGTGGTATATAATTTTTTTATTTTTTGTAGAACCGTTTATTTTTCGTTTGGGTTTAGTGAAAGCCCAGCCCTTGTCGCTACTGATATTGTTTTTAGGTATTTATTTAATTATTCAGCAGAAATATTATTGGTTGACTTTATTGTCAGTTGTTTATGTCTGGAGTTATGGCGGTTGGTTTTTGATGTTTATTCTGGCCGGGGTTTATGTTTTGGTGGCCAGTTTAGATTTGGCTTTAACCAAAACCAAAGATCACCAGTTGAGTCGGGTGATTAATTGGCGGCCTAAAAAAACTGATATCATAGATCGGTTTTATATTTTTTTGGTTAATCTAATAAAAAATATTTTTAGACTAAATCACATCAAACTAGTAGCGAGTGTTATGATTGGTTTAATTTTAGGTTTGGTAATTAATCCGTATTTTCCCAAAAATTTGGAATTTTATTATATTCATATTATTAAAATTGCCCTAGTTAATTATCAAGCGGTAATTGGCGTCGGCGCGGAATGGTATCCATATGCGGTGTCTGATTTTTTTATTAATAACGCTCTGCCTTTTGGCTTAAGTTTGGTGGCCATTTTTTTATTTTTAAATTATCACCGACATTTTAATTTAAAAGCGAAATATACTCTAGCGTTACTTTTGGTTTTTATTTTAGCGACCATTAAGTCTCGTCGTAATATTGAATACATCGCTCCCTTGGCGGTTATTTTTTCGGCCCTGACTTTTTCTCAGGCCATGACTATTTGTGAACTTAAAAATGATTTAAAAGAATTTAAACGAATTGTGGTAAAAGTTTTTTTTCATGATTGTTATACTAGAATATTGTTAGTAGTAGTGGTTGTAGTGGTGATTGGTGGGGCGGGTTATCAAATGCCTTATCAAGCGAAACAAAGTTTGGGTCATGGTTTTAATTTTAATTACTTAAAATCCGCTTCAGATTATTTGGCTAGTCATAGTCAAACTGGTGATGTAGTGGTGCATAGTGATTGGGATGAATTTCCGGTGTTGTTTTATCATAACTCTAAAAATTATTATATGGCCGGGTTAGATCCCACCTTTATGTATTTATTTAATCAAGATTTATACACGAAATGGGTAGCTATTACCCGTGGTCAAAATACTGATGAGTTATTTAAAGTGGTGAGTGAGGATTTTGGAGCCAAATATGTTTTGGCTACTACCGATCATCAGGAGATGATTAGAAGTTTGGACAATAACATTTTTTTTGCTAAAGTATATTCTGATAGCGAAGCGGTTATCTATCAAGTTTTAAATCAGCTAGAAGTTCGACCAATGTCGGATTATCAAAAGATTGGAGATGTAAAATGAAAATTGTTATCGCCATTCCGGCTTATAATGAGGCCTTGATTTTAAAACGCTCTATCAAAAAATTGTTTCAATTTTGTGCTGATCATTTAAATGAGATTGAATCGGTGATAATTGTTATTGCTAATAACAATTCCACTGATGAGACTGAGGTAATTGCCAATATATTGGCGGAAAAATATGACGCCGTGGAACATATATTTATTCCTCAAAAAGGCAAGGGCTTGGCTGTAGCTACGGTTTGGCAAAAATATGAGGCGGATTTGTATGTTTTTATGGATGCGGATTTAGCCACTGATTTGTCGGCCTGGCCGGAAGCTTTAGCTCAAATTGAAGCCGGAGCTGAAGTAGTGGTGGGTTCACGATTTCATAAAAAATCATTAGTCCAAAGGTCTTGGCAACGACGACTTATTTCTCAAGGTTATCGCTGGTTCTTTAAAACATTTTTTTGGTTAAAAATAAACGATTTTCCGTGTGGTTTTAAGATGGTGACGCGACCAGTGCGAAACCAAGTGGTGCCGGAGATTTTAAATCGGGGGTTTTTTTGGGACACAGAGTTGTTGGTGTTAGCCCATAAACACGGCTTTAAAATTGTGGAAATACCGGTAATTTGGAGTGAATTTGCCATAGATGGTCGAAAAAGTCAGGTTAATCTAATACCGACATCCTTAAATTATATTAAGGAATCAATTAAATTGCGCTGGCGACTATGGAAATAAATTTAATATGATTTTTAAGGTAAAACCCCACCCCTCCAACCTCCCCTTCAAAAGGGGAGGATTTTTTTATATTTTGTTTGAATTTCCCCTCCTTTTAAATCCTGCCGGCTTGTCTGTCGGAGGTATGGCAGGCAGGTTCGCAATGAGGGTTTAAAACATGGGATTGCTTCGTGCCTCGTAATGACGATGTATGATTCTCTTTATCTTATCCCACCCCACCAACCCCCCCCTGCCTACCGGCAGGCAGGCTTCAAAAGTGGAGGATTTTTATTATATTTATGTAATTTAAGATAAAAATATGGTTTTTGATTGACAATTATATATTTATGTGATATAATACTGGAAGTATAGTTGTACAAAAAGCACCTTCAACCGCCTCCTAAGAAGAGGCACAAGGAGAATTGTTATGAAAGAGCTAGTGACTTTAGTAGTTGTCGCAGTTTTGTTGGCCGGGTGTGCCACAACAATCACCCCCAACGGTCTACAAAGCGGGATTTGGACCGGCAACAAAGTGCCGATGTATAACCCCAGCCAACGGGTAGACCCGTCCCAGACGGCCTACAAAGGCGTTGAGGGGCACGCTGCCGCTTTGGCCTTGGGTGATATTGACAACCCTGAAGCGCGAACTGACGCCAAGGAGGCGATGATCGCTATCAGCGAAAACGCTAGCTTCTGGGGGCGTGGTTCACGAGGCATTGGCGGTTTTAGTACCACCAATATTAATGGTCGAGCACCAGTAATTGCAGGTACCAGTGGGGCTTACGGACGGATGTATAATCCGTTTGAATACCCCATTACCGTAGTGATTCGTGGACTGGGTTCGCCCTACACCTTTGGGCCTGGTGAGGAACAAGAACTACTTTTGCCACATGGAAAGTATGACGTTGTTGTTTATAACACTGAATCTCGCCAGTTGATGGGCCACAACCATTTCGGAACTTTGTTTGAGCGAAAATATGCAGACAAAGTTTACAACTTTAATGTTCGATTAGATGCCGAGTCGGCTCATTGAATTTTAAAGTATAATTAAAATAAAAAACGCGCAGTCATATAATGATTGGGCGTTTTCTTTTTTAGTACAAATAGACGAGATGGTTTTAATATTAAGTATTATCTAAGAGTGGTAGAAATTTGAGAAATAACATAACTAGTAATAATGTAAGAACTCAAAATTATCACAATACCAATTACAGCGTTTTTAATATAATTTTTAGCTTTGGTGATCTTGGTATCATCACCACCAGCGGTCAACCATAAGAAACCAGCAAAAATAATTAAAACCACGGCAATAACCCCTAAAAAGCCCAATAAAATTTGGATGATACTACCAATAGCTTCTGGTAAATTAGTTTTATTACCCCTGAATTCAGTGTCTTGAACTGAATTAGTAAGACCATCTAATATAGTATTAGCATTGACTTGAGGAGCGATGATCAGAGAAAAAAGCATAACCAAAATCATCAGACTAAAAATAGTTTTAACAATTTTTCCGCTTAGAGTGGGCAAAGTTTTTTTCATATAAATTATTATTGATTATTACCTTAGTATTATAATTGATTTAACCTCCTCTGACAAATAATCAGATCAAACAAAAAACGCCCTATTTGTTAAAATAAAGCGTTTTTATAATTTCTATGTATTAAGAAGTAGCAGTAGTTCCTAGTGTGTTACCAATTTGTGTTAAAACAAAACTGGTAATAATATAAGCGGATAATATTATTACAATACCAATAACGGCATTTTTAATATAATTTTTAGCTGTGGTAACTTTAGCGTCATCACCACCGGCGGTCATCCACAAGAAACCGGCAAACAAAATTAGAATTACCGCTAGAATACCCAAGAAACCCAAGAAAATTTGGATAATTTTGCCTATAGCCATACCTAAATTGGTGTTGGCATTAGGTAGATCTCTTGCTCCGGATCTTAAATTAGTTAGCCCGTCCTCCCAAGCAGGAACAGCGAAAACATTAACCGCTGATAATGAAAGAACAGTGGCAAAAACTAAAGTGAGAATCAAAAAACTGAGCGTTATTTTAATTATTTTTTTTCCGCCCGAGACGGACATAGATTTGTTCATTTTTTTAGTTTATTATTAATTTAAATTATTCTCCTGATAATTGTTTGATGATTGTATAAACAATCGCATAAGAAGACATAATTATCACTATGCCAATTGTGGCTTTGATAATAGTATCTTTAGCTTTACTAATTTTGTTAGTATCGCCACCGGCCGTCATCCAAGTAAATCCGCCATAAATTATCATAACCAGAAATAACACTCCCACAAACCCCAAAAGAACCTCAATAATATTGCCAATAATATCATAGACACTACCTACTTGGATTAACTCCGGAGTAGCGTTTTTTAGACTATCGCCTGGGGTAACACTTTGAGCATATAACCAACTCGGCCAAGTTAACAAAACTAAGGATAATATATGAAATGATTTTACAATTATTTTTTTCATAAAAACATATAGTTGTTAACGGAGAGGGGAAAATCCCCCCTCTCATTAACCTATATTTTAAATTAAATATTAGTTGACTAATTGTCCACCCACCTGGGTAATGACGAAATTAGCGATTATGTAAGCGGATAAAATAATGACAATACCCACAATACCGGAAATAATAAGTTTTTTGGCCTTGTCTACCTTGGCATCATCACCAGCGGCGGTCATCCAAATAAAACCACCCCAAAGAATAATCAAAACTGCTAAAATCCCCAAGAAACTCAAAAGAATTTGAATAATAGAATTAATACCTTCTTTAAGATCTTTGTCACCCAAGCCGATTCCAGCGGCATCATCTAAGCCCAAATCTAAGTCTTGAGCGGAAACTACTACTGGTAATACTAAAATAGCTAAAACTAAAGCGGTTAGAAGACCAACAGCGATTTTTTTTAATAATAATTTATTCATTTTTTCACCCCCTTTCTTTTTGACTTAATTTGAATTATGACCAATCAAAATCAGTCGGATATTATTGGTTAATTAGGTATTTGAATTATACTTTATTTTGGAGTTTTAGAAAAGAGATATTTATAAGTTGGCAGATCGTTTAATAGATTGATATCTGACTGGTTTAATCAAGTATTATTATAATGGTCCCAATGATCGTAGTTGTTCTTCTTGTTCCGAGCTTAATCCTCCTTCACTACATACCCCATTAGTATTCGCCCAATTAAAATTAGAGTTGCCAAACATCGCTCCAATAATTAAATTAATCAAAGTCCAAGCGAACAAAACAATACAAATACCCACAATGGTGGCGATAATAGCATCCTTGCCCCATTTAAACCTCGCTTCATTGCCATAGGCGGTAATTATAGTAATCCCGCCAAAAACAAACATTAAAATAGAAAAAGTACCGCTCAGGGCGACCATAATCCCAGCGCCATTAACAAACAAGTCTACAAACTCACATAAATCACAACCCTCAGGTGAAGCACATTTTATATGCAAATCGTTGGTTACCAGGGAAAGTGGAGCGGCTGAGACACTTGGTATGAGAGTTAGCAAAAATAAGATGATAAAAAATAAACTAATAACTTTTTTTAATTTCATTGGATAGTTTGGTTAATTTTGGAGATGCTAGTATTAACGGTGCTGGAAAAATCTCGATCTTTGGTAATCGTGGGCAAGACCTCAATCATATCCTTGATAGCTTCTTCGGCGGCGGGCTGATTTTTGCCTCGGTACCAATTTTTGGCGGTGAGGGTTTGAACAGAGGTGGGGTAAAGATTTTCGTTATCCATTTGAGAATTTAATAATTCTTTGAGAGCGGTGGGTCGGTCCGTGTTATTTAAAAAAGTAGTGACTTGTTCTCGACTAGTGGCAAACAAGGCAAAATCCCAAGCCTCATTTTTATTAGCAGATTTTTTGGAGATGCTCTCAATCCAATAATTAGCATAATTAATCTGATTATCTTGATTGATTTGCGGAATTGGCGCCAGGCCCAAATTTAATTTAGGCGCTCTGGCTTTAATACTGGGCAAATGATAATTATAACCAAACATAAAAGCCACTTTACCGCTTAAAAAAGCTTCAAAGGAACTAGGCATATCGGTATTCCAAGAATAAACATTTTTGACCGGTGAAGCAAAATCTAAATAAAATTGGATGGCTTCCAGACCGGGAAAATATTTGTCGGCGGTGGCTTGATTAAAAATAGCAAAACCATTGCCATCGGTCATAGTAGCGCCGTTTTGCATAATTAAAATTGAAATAATATCAAAACTTCTTTCAATATTATAGCCGGTGCCTAAAGCGGTGCCAGCTTGGATAATTTGGCCGGTGGCATTAAATTTAGTGGATTTTTGGACGGCTTCTTGAAACGATTTCCAGTCGCGAGGCGGTTGAGCGATGCCGGATTTATTTAATATATCTTTGTTGTAAAACATTACCAAAGTTTCTAAGCTTAGTGGCAAACCATAAACTTGACCGTCTAAAACCACATTATCATAAACCGTGTCGGCAAAATTAGCTTTGATTTCTCTTAGCGAAGGGCTTTTTTTGGTGCGAATTTCGTAGGCCACTTCTTTTTTGATTGTGCCTTTGGTGTATTGATAGGCCATACTGATTTCTGTGGGCATCGGTTCTAACTTGGCTTGGTATTTTCTAACATCGCTTTGGTTGATGCTAAAAATATCCGGTCCTCGATCTTCGGCTAGGGCTTCTAGTAGTGCCTGATCGTATTCCTCGACTCTAAATTTACGGTAAACAATATTAATATTGGGGTGTAACAGTTTATACTCGGCGATAATATCTGTGAACGCATCTTGATCATCAAAGACTCGCCAGTAGTTAAGGGTAATTGGCTTCATTTTTTCTTCCACAGCCGCCCCCGGATTTTTACAGCCAAAACCGGCAGTTAAGAGAAAAACAAAAACTAAAAAGATATTAAAAAAATTGGAATATTTCTTGGTGATTTTTAGCATAGTCAGGTTTATTAGTATGTCTATATTATACAATAAAAAGTCAAAAATAAAAAACCACTGACATCAGTGGAAATTTTTATTTAGACGATGGGAGAGAGATTCGAACTCTCGAAGGGCATAAACCCTTACCGCTTTTCGAGAACGGCGCCTTCAACCAACTCAGCCACCCCATCATAATTAATATTTTTATTAATCGTATATAAACCGATTATCAACCAAAACAAAACTGATAAATCATTTTTAAAATAAGGCACATCGGCTAGTCCATGAACTAATAATTGAATTATTATTAACAGCAAAGTTAAACTTAGCAGATTATGGTGGTCTTTGAAATAAGCTAGGAAATTGAGCCAGCTGAATTTAAAAAACAACCACATAAAAGTCCCCAAGCCCAGCAGTCCGAGTTCACTCCAGAAGTTTAAAATAATGTTATGCGGATAGAGGAATATCTCAAATGTTGGCAAGTGATAAAGAGCGATTTTAGTTTGGTAGCCAGCTAGTCCGGCGCCCCAAAACCAATTGTCTTGAAGCATTGCCCAGCTTTCTTGCCAAATCAATCTTCTAATAAAACCCGAATAGTCTTGCAGTAAAACTTTTTCCGACAAATAACCATTAACTGTTGGTGTAAAAATAAAAATTGCCACTATCAATATAATTAAAACCAAAAAATAATACCGGGTTTTTTTATAAATCAATCCCCAGAGAAGACCAACTCCGATAACTGATAAAATAGCCGCTTCTGACTTAGCTAAAATTAAAGTGATAAAACTAATTAAAATTAAAGTAATTTTACTAAGTTGTAAAATTATCTTATCTTTAGACCAAAATAAAAAACCGGTTAGTAAAATTATAATTGGACTCAAGTACAGGCCTAAGGCGTTAGGATAGCCAAAGATTGATACTACCCTATCAACTGTGCCATCAGTTTTTAAAAAAGCCTCGGGCATATTCCAACCGCTAAAATATTGCCAAAAAGCAATTAGACTAAGGTAACCGGCCGAAAATCCCAGAGCCCAAAAAACTTGTGATAAATCGGCTCGGCTTTTAATTAAATTAATCAAAACCACATAAAACAAAATCGGTTCCAAAAAATAAGCTTTCCAAATACCGGCGGCTCCCATTAAATTGGGGGAGGCCAAACCGGAAATTAGGGAAATAATTAAGACGGTAATAATTGGCCAGAAAAAAGCCTGACTTCTAAAGCTCCGCCACCATGATAATTTATATTGAAAGCTGAAAATAATAAAAATTAAAATAATCATCATTTCTAAAAGGGTTAAGGGAACGCCCAATAAAGAAAATCTGATAAGATAACTAGGTAAAAAAGCGGTTATTAAAAGCAGGGCGGTTTTTAAATTATAAACAGCCAAGTATAAAAATAAAATTCCAAAAATTAAAATTGCTAACCACATAAATTAAGATTTAAAGGGATGGATAATATCCAAAACCATAGCTTTGGAAAAACCCTTAAACATATACAACGACCAGAAATAAACTATCATTCCCACTATAATTATAGTGAATAGATTTTGACTGATTAATAGCCAAATAAATAATGACATCATGAAGCTAGCCAAAATCACCTTGGGTAAAATTTGTAAATCAATAGTAATGTGGGTGTACTTTTTTAGAATATAATATGAGGCTAAAGTAATAATTAATTCGGTAATAATCGTAATATAGGCCGCGGCCCAATAAGAAAAAATCGGAATGAAAATTAAATACAAGATAATCGAGATGATCGCGTCTAAGATATAAAATTTAATCATTTTCTTTTGCAGGTTAGCCGAGACAATAGCGTAGCCAAACAAGGCGCCAATATAAATTAAAGCCACGGCTAAGATCAGAATTTTCAGTAAAATACCGGAGATCAAAAATTCCGGACCGGCAATAAAAACCATAATTTTTTCGCCTAAAAAGAAAATCGCAAAAATCATCGGCAGCACCAGAATTATCAAAAAATCAAAACCTTTTTGAATAATGGCATTAAACATTTTTCGATTGGTAATAAAAAAATTACTTAAAAGTGGTAGAATTAGTCCTAAAAATAAATAAGGAAATTGAACTAAAACCTCCAACACCTTATAAGTGGCGCCATAAAGTCCCACCTCATTTTGCGGGCGAAATAAAGACAGGATAACCGTATCCGCTCGAAAGTAAATTAAAGTGAGGGCAATGGTAATAGCCAGCGGCCAGGTGGTGGACCAGATTTTTTTCCACACCGAGAAATTAATAGCCGGCTGAAGACGAATATACTTAAAAGACGCCAAAAATAAAATTCCACAGCTAATGGCGTTACCCACCACTATCGCGGCGATAATATATAATAACCCCAAGTCATAGTAAACGGCTAGCCAAATACCAATCAAAGCAATACTGCGAGTCCAAATTTCGGCTAGGGCGACTTTGGCCATAGCTAGATTTTTTTGGAAAATGGAAATAAATATTGATTGCAAAGAAATAAAAAAGAAGGACAAACTGGCAATAGTAATACCCTGTTTGATTATTAGTGGATAAGGAATTAACCAGACAATTAAAACGGCTGAGCCTAAGAAAAATACAGAAGAAATAATTCGTAAGGTAAAAATATTACCAAAAATATGGTTATTATCAGTGTTAGGCTCGGATAATATTTTGGTGGTAGTCATTTGCAAACCAAAATCCACTAAGACTCCGAAGAGTTGTAAAAAAGCGACAATAGTGGTGTAGTAACCATAGCCGGTTTGACCTAAATATCTGGTCATTAAGCCGACGGTTAATAAACCAACTATAGCCCCGAAAAATTTACTGAAGGCCTGGTAAAAAGTGTTTTTGGCAATACTGGATAACAGTGACATAAGATGAAAATTATTTAATTTAAGCCTAACATTTTATAGTGATATTTTCAATTGCTTTTTTTAAATAAATATATTAAGATAGGATTGCAGTTCTTTAGTAATTAAAACTTAAGGAGAAAAGGCAAATGATAGTTCCATGTCAGTCCATTGGATTTCATAGTCCTAATCGAACATTAATAATTAGAATTTACGATTTTGAAGTTTTGAATTATAATAAAGTTAAAAATTTAACTGATTATTTTATTGAAAGATTTATAGAACTGCCAATTGATTTTGTAGAACTAATTATTAAAGTAGTGTCTATTTATCCCGGTTCAATTCAGGTTGTCTATGGCCTGAGATTAGGACAACGTTTAGTGGCGACTAATTCTATGCTAATGGCTAGTGATGATGTGATAATATCACTAAAAACGGTTCTGAAGTTTTTTCTAAATAATATGGATCGTTTTAGATCGGTATTTAATGAATATGAAAGTGAAATATCTGACATAGATGTTGGTAATAATCCTTTAGGTTCAGAGAACGATCCCATAGATGTCAACCAAATTTTAGCTGATTTTATAAAATCATAAAAACGTAAAAAAGAAGACAGCTAATCCCGTTAGATTTAACGGGATTTTTTATTTTTAATAAAATGTTTTAATAAAATTGTCTAAAAACTTTTAAGATGTTAAACTACTTAAGATATTTGATAGTTCCTTAAAAATCATCAACCTGCAGGAGTTCTAACTATGAGAATTTTTAATGGCCAACTCTCAGCTTTTTCGGCTTTGTGGGAATTACAAGCGATACCTGAATTTTGGACTTCCTTTGTAACCATTCCTTTAGTTAAAAATTATGCCCCTAGAGGGCAAGGCCAACCGGTTTTAATTTTACCGGGTTTTATGCAAATTGATATCTCCACTTTTAAATTACAACAATTTTTGAAAAGCATTGGTTATACTATTTATGTCTCAGAATTAGGTTTGAATCGTGGCTATAGCGATGGTTTGAATTTGATGTTAGGTCGGAGATTAAAAGAGGTTTATCATCAGGCTCAAACTCCGATTAATATTATTGGCCAAAGTTTAGGTGGTACTTATGCTCGAGAAATGGCGCGTTTGCATCCAGAGTTAGTTAATCAAGTTATTTCTTTGGGCAGTCCTTTTTCTGGTAATTTGAATGACACTAATGTAACTTGGCTTTATAACTTAATGTCGGCAAAAAGAGTAGAAAAATTACCCAAAGCTTTAATCAAACGCATGAAGATGAAAATGCCGGTGCCGGCGACCTCTATTTATTCGCCCACTGATGGGGTGGTAGCTAATCGTTGTTCTCAAGAACTCAAAAGTCCCTATACCCAAAATGTGATGGTACTTGGCAGTCATTGTGGGATGGGTTTTAATCCTTTAGTCCTGTGGGTGGTTGCTGATCGTTTGGCTCAATCGCCTAATGATTGGCAAAAATTTAGTTGGTCTAGTCTGACTAATATTTTAATCTAAACTAAAACTTCCTTAAAAATTTAAGGAAGTTTTTTAAATTTGGTAATAGAATATTAGGGCCAGATAGTTTTGGCGGCTTGCCACAAAATATCATTATTTTGTTTAACTTTCAAAAAATACCACCATTCCGCTCCCCAGAGATAAATTTCTTCAAAACCGGCTCGCTGAGCAAAAGAAATATTGTTTTGAAACTGATTCAAATCCATAGATTGAGCGGCTTCTTCCCAAGTCATTTGAGATAAATTATTTTTTTCGGTGTGCCAAGCCTCAGCTTGTAATTCCGAAATAATAATGTTTTGAGTCCCAAACAGAGCTTTAATCAGACCGGCTTTAATATAATAAAAAGCCGGTGGAATCGGGTATCTGAAATAGCCAATTTTAGGATTATACACTACTTTATACAAAGTACTACCTATAACCTCAGCGCCGGTTTTAGCCGCTCTCACCCAAAGATTTAACTCGCCACTATCAGTGATTAAAATTGGCAAGGGACTTAAATTTCTGGTGAGGGCAATTTCTTGTTTAAAAATTTCTTCATCCAGGGGCGGACAGTTGCCAAAGGTGCTAAGGTAGGGTTCATTTTCAATTTGCCACATTTTAAGATTAGGATTTTGGCGGTAGCGTTTAACCACTAGATCAATTAATTCCAATTGTTCTTGATCAGCTTCCATTTTAAGTAGACCGGCCAGCCATTGAGGATCATGGCATTCCGGCCACCTGGGCAACCGACGACCGATGGCTAAAATAATATTAACCTCTCTTTTGCTAGCTTCGTTGATCTGCCAGTCCAATCGAGAAAAATCATAACTGTCTCTAGTTGGTTCAACTTCATCCCAATAAGCCGAGAGTCTGATATTATTCACTTTTAAATCATCTAAAATAGCTATATAAGTTTCCTGCCAATTTAAACCTAATTCATCTTGGGCATATTTAGCCGAGAAGGTTATACCCCATTTAATATTAGGTTTTGTGAAATCCAGAAAAAAAGATAAGCCAGACAAGATTAATAAACTTAAAATCACCATTAAAGTGATATGTATTTTTTTTCTAAATATTTTCATTTAAATAAACAATATAAATAAGCCACCAATAATTAAGGCTGTCGCCACTATTTTTTTAGTTATAGCTAACGGGGTATTTTTTTCTTCTAACAGGTGGGGAAATTTCCAAGACAGAGAAAAAACTATTAAAAGTAAGAAAATATATTCCAGGCCGCGCATCGCGTTAACCAAAGCTACACTAGCCGAAATTGCAATCGCATAATTAACCATGACAAAACTAATAGCGCCGGCTAATTGTCCCAGTAAAAACAAATGACTGGTTTTCTTTTCCGGGTTTTTGATTTCATTTTTAATATCATGGCGATTTTTAGCGATCACCAAAAAAGTTAAAGCGCCTAAAAATGATCCCGCTCTAGTCCACACAAAACCAGAAATAAAATCTTGGTTGATAAAAACATATTTATTAATCGTGTAGGAAACGGCAAACAAAAAAGTAGAAATAATCGCAAATAAATAAGCCTCTTTTTGACTGGTTTTGGAGTTATTTTGCCAAGAAATTACCACGGTGCCGGAGATAATCACTATAAAAGCTAACAAGGATTGTAGACTTAAACTCTCGCCTAAAAAAATTAAGGCCAAAATAAAAACAAAAATCGGCTGCAAACCACCCATAAACGGGGTTACCTTAGAAGCCTCATTGCCACTAATGGCTTTAAACATATACAACAGAGCAAAGGTAAAAAATAAGCCGCCAATAATAGCGATTAAGATTTGAGAGAGAGAATAAAAATGAAAACCAAAAGGGATTAAAAACAAACCCAGTAAACTAAGACTAGAGATAAAAAAAGCATAAACGGCCGGGTTAGAAATTTTTTTAGATAGTAAAAATTTATCAATCACGACCGCAATGGCATTTAAAAAATAAGCCACAATCGTAACAATTAGCCAAGTCATAGTATGATTATGAAATTAATTATAGATTAATTGTATTATAACATTATTTTATCAGCATAGCATCACCAAAACTAAAGAATTTATATTTTTGGGCTATGGCTATTTGGTAAGCTTTTTTAATATTTTTTTCTCCAGCTAGGGCGCTAACGAGCATTAAAAGAGTTGATTTTGGCAGGTGGAAATTGGTAATGAGGCCGTCTATTATTTTGAATTTATAGCCAGGATAAATAAATATATTCACCCATTTAGACTGAGGTTTTAATAATTTTTGATGATTAGAAAAAGCTTCCAAGGTTCTGGCGCTAGTAGTGCCCACCGCAATTATTTGATGGCCGGATTGTTTAGCTTGATTAATAATTTTAGCGGTTTGGGGATTTAAAATTGCCAACTCACTATGAATTTTATGGTCTTCAATATACTTGGTTTTGACCGGCAAAAAAGTTCCCAATCCGACATGTAAAGTGATATATTCAATTTTAACACCTTTTTTCTTTAATTCTTTGAGTAATTTTTTAGTAAAATGTAAGCCGGCAGTGGGAGCGGCTACCGAACCAAAAGACTGAGCATAGATAGTTTGATAGTCGGACATTTTGGCGGATTTTTTAATATAAGGAGGCAATGGGGTGTGGCCAATAGAAAATATTTTTTTATCACTGCTATTGAATTTTACTAGCCATGATTGGTCATCATGTTTTTTGATAATTGTCGCCTTAATATTTTGGGAAAATATTATTTCTTGATTTATTTTTACTTTACCTTTAATTAAGACCTGCCATATATTATTATTTTCTCCCCTTTCCAAGGGGAGATTAAAGAGGGGTTGGCCGAAATTATCGGCAACATCCACTTGGCCCCCTCCCTGCCTACCGGCAGGCAGGCTTGGTAATGAGGGGAATTTTTTATTTAGCAAAAAAATTTCTATTTTTCCACCGGTTGATTTATAACCCAAAAGACGAGCGGGAATAACTTTGGAATTATTTAAAACCAAAACATCCCCCGGATTTAAATAATCACCCAAATCAAAGAAATACTTATGATCTATATGGTTGGTTTTTTTGTCCAAAATTAATAACCGCGCAGCATCTCGCGGTTTAGTAGGGACTTGAGCGATTAAATCTTTAGGTAATTTATAATCAAATTTCTGGAGTAGCGTTTTGTTTAGCTTTTTCATCTAGTTGTTGGATAGTTTTGGCAATTTTATAGGGTTGGGATATTTGTTCAAACACAAATCTTTCTTTGACACCGGCGGATTGAATATAAACATCACCATAGTAAAAAATAGTAGCAAAAAATCCTTTTTGTTCAGCGGTAACATCTTGGACTCGTTTTAAATCTAATTCTGAAACCACTCGATTGAATAAGCCATTTTGTTCTCGATTAATAATGCGATCAGTGGTAATCGTCCAAACATCCAAATAGGTTTCGGTCCAGGCCATTAACAGACCAACTAAAAGAATTAAATAATAACTTAAAAATAAAACTAACAACAAAGGATAACCTATGTCACTGGCTAGTAAAGCCGGCATATTTTGATTTATGAGAAAATATAAAGCCAGGGGAATTAAAGTTAGAAAAACAAAAAATAAAAATATTTTAAAGAAAATAAACCAATGTCTTCTAAGATGAAAAACAATTTCTTCGCCGTCGTGTTGGTTGGGGACATGATTTTTGGAAATCATATTTAAAAATTAATATTGGTGTTATTTAGAGAGTTGATTGATAAATTAATCAAAGGTATGCTCCAATCAATCGTCGCTAGAAAATTAAGGGATAAAATAATTAAGCCGGTGGCAATAACAATATAAGCTGTAATGATAATTAAATTAACCAAACTGGCAAAACCAAACCTGATCAGATGGTAAATATTGAAAAAACTATAAATAATAAAAAACAAAACCACGGCTAAATAAAGATAATAAAAAATGGCGATAGTAATCATGAAATTTAGATTAATTTATCCTGTAAATTGGTAGGTGGTTTGATATCCAAATGACGATAAGCCGATTCGGTAGCTACTCGACCGCGAGCCGTGCGATTAATAAAACCGATCTGGAGTAAAAATGGCTCGATCACATCTTCAATGGTATCCATTTCTTCGGAGAGTGATGAAGCTAGGGTGTTTAAACCAGTGGGACCGCCTGAAAATTTATCAATTAAAGCTAATAAAAATTGACGGTCAATATTATCGAGTCCACGATTATCAACTTCTAACATATCCAGAGCTAAACGAGCGATTTCTTTATCTATTTTACCATTTTTTTTAACTTGAGCGAAGTCCCGAACGCGTTTTAATAGGCGATTGGCAATTCGAGGAGTTTGACGGGAGCGTTTGGCAATTTCTTGTAATGATTCGGTATCAATTTCGGTTTTCAGAATTCTGGCGGCGCGTTTGACGATTTGCTCAATTTCTTCTGGAGCATAAAAATTTAATCTAAAAACATTGCCAAAACGATCACGAAGTGGCGAAGACAGACCACTGACTTTGGTGGTGGCACCAATAATAGTAAATTTGGGCAGATCTAAGCGCAAAGTTCTAGCTGATGGTCCTTTGCCGATAATAATATCCAAGGCGTAATCTTCCATAGCCGGATAAAGGATTTCTTCAATGGTTTTATTCAGGCGATGAATTTCGTCGATGAATAAAATATCGCCATCAGCCAAATTAGTTAAAATAGCGGCTAAATCTCCGGCCCGTTCGATAGCGGGGCCGGAAGTAACTTTAATATTGCTATTCATTTCGTTGGCAATAATATGGGCGAGAGTGGTTTTACCTAAACCCGGAGGACCAAATATTAAAACATGTTCCAATGATTCTTGGCGGGCTTTGGCGGCTTCAATAAAAATCTTAAGATTGGCTTTGGCGGATTCTTGACCGACATACTCATCTAATTTTTGCGGCCTAAGAGTATAATCAATTTGTTCGTCGCCAGATTCTTCGTGGGCGGAGGTAAGTTGTTTTTTATCGTTTTCCATAGGGTAATATTATCATTGGATGACTAAAAATACAATTTATAGAATTAGTTGATTATTAGTGGTTATGTGTTATATTATAAATCTATGGCAAAGATAATTTATGGAGTTTCTGGTCAAGGTTTTGGCCACTCCACCCGTAGTCGAGAAGTTCTACAATATTTAGTGAGCCAGGGACATCAAGTCTTGGTTTTTACTTATGGTCAAGCCTTGTTTTTTTTAGATGAAGATTTTGAAGTTTTTGAAGTGCCAGGATTAGGATTAACTTATAAGAATAATAAACTAATCTATTGGCAAACAATTTATCAAAACATGTACCAAGTGGTCAAACAATCCAAAAATTGGAATAAAATATTAGAAAAATTTAGATTATTTGACCCCGATATTGTGATTACAGATTTTGAACCATTAACTGCCCTACTTTCTAAACTTCAGAGAGTACCTTTAATATCACTTGATAATCAACATCAATTAACCAATACTAAAATAAAAATCAGTAGTCGTTATAGGAAAGATTTATTAGCTGATAAATTGGCTATTAAATCTATGGTTTGGGGCGCAAAATATTATTTGGTCACGACATTTTTTGAAACACCAATTTTACGGAAAGATACTTTTTTATTTCCACCAATTGTCAGAAGAGAGATTAAGCAATTAATACCACAAGATCAAGATTATATTTTGGTTTATCAAAATTCAGATTTTAGTCAATTGATAAAAACTTTACATTTAATTGATTATAAATTTGTGGTGTTTGGTTCCAATAAAAAAGGGGTTAGTGGTAATATTGAATTTAAGGATTATAGCTCTCACGAGTGGTTAAGATATTTGGCTAATTGTCGGGCGATTATTGCTACGGCCGGTTTAAGCCTGATTTCTGAGGCCCTTTATTTGAAAAAGCCATATTTAACTATCCCTATTAAAAAACAAACTGAACAAATGATTAACGCTAGGTATTTAGAAGAGATGGGTTATGGACTGGAGATGGTTAAATCAAATAAAAAAGAAATTCAATCATTTATTGGACGTATACCGGAGTTTAAAAGAAACTTATTAAAGTACAAAAATAGTAATGAAATGGCTATTTTTAGAAAATTAGATCAATTAATAAGTTATTTTTCTTGAAAATATTGTATTCTTTACAATTTGATTTTTACATGCTATACTGAGTCAGTAATTTGTTGATTTATTTGTTAGTTAGATACTTATTTTTTAGGAGTAGATTCAAAATTTAGTTATTAATAAAACTATGCATGCGGCGGTAGTTCCCGCCTCGACTCGCTGTCGCTTGTCGACGCCCGCCTAGACGTCGATGCTGGCGAGGCTGGCAGTTGACTAGTAAAAAATCATTTCATTTACAATTTAGTTATTAATAAAACTATACATGCGGCGGTAGTTCAGTTGGCTAGAACGCTTCCTTGCCAAGGAAGAGGTCGCCGGTTCGAATCCGGTTCGCCGCTCAGATAATAACTTTTAACGATTAACAATTGACCATTAACAATTCAAATTAGATTTGTTAACTGTTAAGAGTTAATCGTTAATTGTTATATTAAGCCCGGGTGGTGAAATGGTATACACGCAACACTTAAAATGTTGTGGCTTCGGCCATGTGGGTTCGAGTCCCACCCCGGGTACTGATAAAATTTCTATTTTTTAATTATTGTTTGTGGATTGGAATTTAGAGACTAGAATTTATCTATACGGAACAATAGTGTAGGTAGAAGTAATTCGTCGGAATTCCCGCCTTGGGCACCATTTAGGAAAAGTCAAGAAATTTTGGGGGAAGAAAATTTTTTAGTCAGAAAGTCGAAAAGTAACTTATAAATAATCATATGAATCAAAAAGATTTTGCGAATATCACCAAAATCATTGTGGTTGTGGTAATTGTTGGTATAGCGGGTTATTTTATTATTAATCAGCAAAGACATTTCTTAGAGAAAAACCAAGTAACATGCATCCCGGAAGGTGGATTAAATTATGAGAATATATATTCTGAAACACCAATTAATGAAAGGTTAAAATGTTGTTCTGGCTTAGTTCCTCAAGAAAATCTTGGTATTGCTGATGCGCCTGCGGTGTGTGTAAAGTCGACATCAGTAATACCAATCCAAGTTGTTGAAAATAATAAATCTGCACCACGGCAACAAACAACGGTCAAAGTACAAGTAGTTCCAATAGAAACATTGAATCAAAAAGTAAAAATAACATGGAATACCCAGCCCCCACAGAATTTCAACCCAAAAACTGCCCTTGAACAAATTCAAAATTTTGTCTATGCGTTTCCCGGATATCAATATCAAACTCTTAGAGTAGAGATGACCGATACAAAAACTAGTTTCACTCGTAATAGCCAAGAGAGGGAACAAGCTAAAGAGCAGGGTGATTTTATTTTCGATATTGTCATTCATGGTAGTCTAAACAATGTGAATGAAGAAGGTTTGAGGGGCATTAATGAAAGTGATACATATTTCTTTAACTTTTCTTTCTCCGAAAAAAATGGAACATATACACTAACGAATAAGGAGTTTACTTTGTATGCTTTGTCTCCAGAAACAATATCGAAGGCAAAAAAAATTGCGGGCGTTTCCGAAAATCTATCTTCTGTTTTTAATGTCACAACGGGCTGGTTAAAAACTACTAGCGGTAATTTTTGGTATAGTGGAGTTAAAGATGGAATTGTTCACATAAATGTACTTGAATTAGATGGTTCAGGACCAGAACTTGGTTCTAAAAGTTCGAAGACATATTACGTTGACATATTTGAGGAGCGCGTAATTAAGGTAGCCCAGTAAATTTTCCACCAAAGAAAAACTTGAAACCCGCCTGCAACGCTTTGCGTAGCAATGTGGGCAGTTTGTCAGCGGTGCGGCTCCACCGCCTTTTCGAATTTTTGCGGGGGGCTTTCCTCGCCGCCACAGGCGGCGAAAAAGGTTCGCGCTAATTCAAGGATACTGCACAGACTTGACTTTTAACTAAAAATTAGTTACTATGATGTAGTAATTATAGTTAAAATCTTGGCTAGAAACAGCCAAGTTTTTAATCAGAAAATATAAAAATTATAGAAAAATAAAAATATGGCTGAGAAAGAAAAAAACAATTGGTTAGCAGAAATTTTACCGCAAATTAAAGCTGGTGTTATTATTAAGGTACATCAAAAAATTAAAGAAAAAAATACCAAAGGTGAGGAAAAAGAACGAATTCAAATTTTTGAAGGTATTATTTTGGGTCACAAAGGTGGTCAACAAAAAAATGCGACTATTACTGTTAGAAAAATAGCGGCTGGTGGGATTGGTGTGGAAAGAGTTTTCCCTATTTATTCTCCCAATATTGTCAAAATAGAATTTGTTAGAGCCTCAAAAGTCAGACGAGCTAAGTTGAGTTATTTGCCAACTTATAAAAAGAAACTTAAAGATAAAAAGAAAAAAGTTTAATTTTTAGATTGAAGTCACCAAATGTTTTAGGCGGATGTGGCGGAATTTGGTATACGCGCAGCCTTGAGGTGGCTGTTCTCGTAAGGGATTGGGAGTTCAAGTCTCCCCGTCCGCATTAATAACTATTAACATTTAACAGTTAACAATTAACTTAAAAATAATAAAATGTTAATTGCTAATAGTTAATGGTTTATTGTTAAAATTGCACGCTTAGCTCCCGCCTCGCCAGCCTCGACGTCTAGGCGGGCGTCGACAAGCGACTGCGAGTTGAGGCGGGCAGCTGGTTACCCGCCCGTACCGAATAACTTCGGTCGTTCCCCGCCAGAACGATTTGTCGGGCTGGGGGCGGGGAGCATCTCGTTTACACCGAGGGGAGTTCGCTTGGCGAACGGGCAGAAGCGAACATAGAGAGCGTCGATGGATGCGACGAATAGGAGCATTCAGCGCTGCCCAGGAACAGGGGTTCGAACATATTTAATTAAGCACGCCTAGCTCAGTTGGTTAGAGCATCTCGTTTACACCGAGGGGGTCAGGGGTTCGAATCCCTTGGCGTGCACAATAATAACTATTAACAGTTTACTATTTACTATTAACAGTTAATTATAAAATCAAAAAATATGGCTATATTTTTTTTAGGTTTATTTGGTTTAATAGTTGGATTTTTAATGGTTTGGAAACCAGCTAAATTTGTAGAAGCACTGGGCGAACCTAGTTGGACAGAAAAAATATTCAGTTCTGGTCGAGGTACAACGGCGTACCAAACTATTGGCATTGTGGTAATTATTATTTCCATTATGATAATGACCGGTTTAATTCAGGGTATGTTTTTATCAATTGTTGGTCCGCTTTTTGGAGCCATAAAATAAAATTTATAATCAGGGGCCGGTAGCCATGCCTACGGCAGACAGGCTCATCTGGTAGAGCGCCTTGTTTGCACCGAGGAGGTGGCAGTTTTTCATAAATAATTTAATATAAGTATACAACATGGGCCGGTAGCTCATCTGGTAGAGCGCCTCGTTTGCACCGAGGAGGTGGCGGGTTCGAGTCCTGTCCGGTCCACATATAAAATAAAACTCATCATTTCATGATGAGTTTTATTTTACTTCGAGAATTTGGAACAGGACTCGAACCTGCCTGCCGGTAGGCAGGGCCGAAGCGAATATGTAGAACGATCGGGCGATGCGACTCCAGGGAGCAGTGACCTCCAACCAAGGACAGAGTAAACTGATCTGCCTTTGGCAAGCAGTTTACGACGGAAGTCCTGTCTGCCGGTAGGCAGGTCTGGTCCACATTAAAATAAAAGTAGAGACGGGGCATACGCCTAAAAGTCGGATAAGCACCCCGTCTCTATATTTAATTTTTTAATATAATAATTTAAATTAATAAAAAATTATAGAGCGAAGATTATTTGCTTGGCGGGTTACTTTGGTTTTGATTAAAATCAAAAAATAAATTATAATAAGATCCATTGTGTAAGTATCATATAAAATATGTCAGACAAAAATAAAAAACTATGCGACAATTGCGACCTATGTTGCCGGTATGTAACAGTGGGGATTGATAAGCCCACTACTAAAGCTGAATACGATAATATAATCTGGCAGTTATTACATGAAAATGTAAATGTTTTTGTGGATCATGAAAATGATTGGTTTGTGGAATTTATGACGCCATGTTCTAAATTAGATCAAACTACCAAGTTGTGTACTATTTATAAAACCCGACCCAAAATTTGTCGTGACTATAAACAAACTGATTGTGTTAGATATAATAATGAACCAGCTGAAAAAATTTATTTTAAAACTGCTGATGATTTTAAAAAATATTTAAAAAAGAAAAAAATTAATTATAAATACACTTTTAAAAAATAATTTTTTAAAAAAAATAAATAAAAAAACTGTGGACAAGTATTGTTGACAGCTTTTTTTTATGATATAATAAAAATAGTTTGAAGTAATTATTTTGATTATTTCAAAATATAATTCTCATTTGAAAGGAGGTGAAACATATATGGCAGCTAAGAAAAAAGCAAAGAAAAAAGTAGCTAAGAAAAAAGCAACTAAGAAGAAAAAGAGATAAAATTTTTCTTAAATAATAAAGCCCCTATCTCCGGAGAGGGGTTTTATTGTTGGTAAAAAAAATACTTTATGAACTTTATGAACTTTTTACTTAATTTATATCTCTCCTTGATTAATCATTTTTATTATCTTTGGTATTTTTTTAAAATCTTTTATTAAAGTTTCACGCATCCCGCCATTATACAAGGCCGCCGCCGGATGATATAAGGCATATATCCTAATTTTGCCTAAATTGGGCATTTCTTTGCGTAAAATAGTCCCATGAACCTTTGACATTACTGGGTCTAAAACAAAACTAGACAAAGAATGTCGTCCTAAAGTAACAATTAATTTGGGTTTAATTAGGTTAATTTGAGCTAGTAGCCAAGGCCAGAACTCCTCTTTTTCTTCAGGCCAGGGATCACGATTGTTGGGTGGGCGACATTTAACAATATTGGTAATATAAATATCATCCCTTTTTAAATTAATCGTTTTTAGCATTTGATCCAAAAACTTTCCGGCTGCGCCCACAAATGGTTGACCTAGTTCGTCTTCTTTTTTGCCAGGAGCTTCTCCAATAATCATAATATCAGCGCTGGCACTGCCCATACCCGGCACTATATTTTGGCAAGTCTTAATCAAAGGAGATTTTATTTGGCTAGAAAATTCTAAATTAAGTTGGTTTAATGCTTCTTTTTTATTCATAAAACCAGTTTAACAAATTTTGACTAATAAAAAAAGCGTTCTAATTATGAGAACGCTGAGGGTTAATTATTTGGGTACAAAATTAAATTCATCAACTAGATTATCCGTTGCCAATTGGCTTAAAAGACGAGCTGCGTCCGGATTATCATTGACATACAAATCAATAAACGCACTGACCGCTTTAATAATTGTGAGACTTTTGCCTTGATAATCATGGAGTTGTTCCGGATAAAGTGGAGCTAGATCATTTAAACTAAGATTAATTTTATTGAGAGGTAAATTAGCCGTGAAACCAATTTCACCACCACTAATAAAAGGTATACCTAGACCATATAAAAAAATTCGATCTGTAAAAATAATATGGCCACTATCTTTCAGGCTGATAAATAATTTAGGTGGATGTGTAAAATTAAAAGCTTGGCCAGTAATATCATAAAAATCATCCCAATTACCGGTTAGATATAAAACCGGCTTATCAATAGAGGCGAAATTAATTTGGGTAAATGGATGAGAAGCCGGTGATAAACATAAAAAAGCTTTAAATGGATTGTCTTCTATGGCTAAACGCAAAGTAGTTGCGCCACCTAAAGAATGACCGGCCATAATTAATTTATCAAAATCTATTTTATTTTTCAAAATTGGATCGAAATCATTAAGATAATTTAATTGATCAAGCAAAAATCTGATATCATTGACTCGATAATAAAAATATTCGTCAAAGAGAGGTAAAAGTTGGCCGGATTCGGCTAAAACTAATAATTCTTCGGTGGGTAGAGAAGTTAAACTATTGATGAAATCAAGATCCGAATTATTTTGAGCTTGCATCATACTGATAATCATATGCTCTATAGCCTCAATAACATTAGTGGATTTGGTTGATTTTAATTGATCATCCAATAAACCAATCCGATCAAAATTAACCACATCAAGATGATCGGGGGCAATTACGATATTGCCTCTGCGAGCTAAGCCGGCAGTGAGATAGAGCTGACTTTCAGCTGAAGCGCCCAGACCATGAGAAAAGATGATTACGGGACTTGCGTCATATTTATGGAGTGGGAAAGTGATTAGAGTTTTTAAAGTTTGAGTGTTGCCTAAATCAAAATTATAAATAGCACTGCCAACTGCAAAGACGGTATAGCCATGAATCTGGGCCATTTGTTGATCCAAGACATTAGAAATATTTTTGGCAATTTCAATTTTTTGATTAATAAAAAGACAGCGTTCAATTTCGGTGCGAGCTTGGTAATTGGGGCAACTCAGGAAAACTAGGGAAATAGTAATTAGCACAGAAACTAAAGATAACTGTTTTTTAATAGCCACCAGGTATTTCATTTTTGCTCCTTTTTGAATTGCTGAATTTTTAAAATTGTTAAGGTACTAGACTGTCATAATAGACTTTCATATTTTAAATTAAATA
>Ga0210057_1001752_pt1 | contig 32365 bp, 21 predicted proteins | sample CryGeyCG2114_010_2_FD_183968 | JGI IMG/M metagenome (GOLD analysis project Ga0210057, IMG submission 183968) | Groundwater microbial communities from aquifer - Crystal Geyser CG10_big_fil_rev_8/21/14_0.10 (SPAdes) (version 2) | ecosystem: Environmental > Aquatic > Deep subsurface > Groundwater ... | reverse complement strand
TTTTTGAATTTTAAAAAGCAGATTATTTTTTTTGGAATAGGGATTATTTTAATGATATTGATTAGTTTTTTTGATTGGCGAATGCTCAGAGAAGACCCATATTTAATTTTAATTCTCTATTTTCTTTGTCTGCTACTTTTAATTGGTTTATTTTTTTTCGCCCCGGAAATCAGGGGAACAAAGTCTTGGTATAAATTGGGTCCAGTTTCTATCGATCCAATAGAGTTCACAAAAATTGTTTTAATTATTTTACTGGCAAAATATTTTTCAACACGACATATTGAGATGTATCGGATAAACCACATTTTAATTTCTGGTCTTTATATTTTCATTCCCTCTCTTTTGGTTTTCCTCCAGCCAGATTTGGGTTCGGTCTTAATTTTAATTTCCCTCTGGATAGGAGTTTTAATTTTATCAGGGATAAAAATCCGCCATTTTTTAATTTTGGTTTTAGTTTTTCTTTTAATTTTAATTTTTAGTTGGTCAACAATTCTTAAAGATTACCAAAAAGAGAGAATTTTGAGTTTTATTTGGCCCCAGATATCGGATCCATTAAAAATTGGCTGGAACCAAAGGCAGGCAAAAATTGCCATTGGTTCTGGTGGGATTTTTGGCCAAGGCGTTAGTAAGGGATCTCAAACCCAATTGGGTTTTTTACCCGAGCCCCAGACCGATTTTATTTTTTCGGCCATTGCTGAAGAAACAGGATTAATTGGGGTCTCTTTTTTACTTTTTCTTTTTTCAATTTTAATCTGGCGGATTTTTAAAATTGCCATTTCCAGCCAGTCAAATTTTGCCTATCTTTTTGCTTCCGGCTTTTCTCTTCTTTTTATTACCCAAATTTTCATCAATATCGGGATGAATATCGGTATTTTGCCAATCATTGGCATTCCTTTACCCTTGATAAGCTATGGCGGCTCAAGTTTAGTTGCCACTCTTATCGGGTTAGGGATACTCCAAAGCATTAAGACGCATTAAAGAGTTGTTTACCCAGTAGTAGAAGTTCGAATTTTTATTCAAAATGGGCAGATTACTTATTTGGAATTTTGAATTTTATCTTTTTAAAGCCCTTTTTTCCTACTAAAATTCCTTATTTTTTCACCGAAGGTGTTCGAACTTTCACTACTGGGTTTAGGATTTAGAAATTAGGATTTGGGATTTCCCGCGAAGCGGATACGAATTTATGTTATCATTGTTGGAATGGGCAAGCTATTATATAATGAATTGACATATATATTAAAAGAATTATCTACACGAACGATAAGAAACCGTTTCTACAATCTGTGTAGAGCCGTGTTCCTATCCGTGTAAATCAGTGTAATATGAAAAATATATTAGATAAAATAACAAAGGTATCAATTTATTTGTTGGTATTCATTCTGCCAATCTTTTTTTTGCCCTGGACGACAAATGTTTTGGATTTTAACAAACAAGTTTTACTTTTATTTTTAGTTTTTCTTTCTTTCTTTGGTTGGCTTTTGAAATCCCTGATTGAAGGGAAAATTAGTTTAAATTTAAATCTCTTTAATATTCCGGTTTTAGTTTTTTTGGTGATTTTGGGAATTGGAACTCTCTTTTCCGTTTATCGTTACGGCAGTTTTTGGGGCTGGCCACTAGATATTGCCTCCGGTTTTTTAACGATTTTTGTTTTTATCCTGCTTTACTTTTTAATTATTAACCTCTTTAAAAAAGAGGAAATTTTTGGATTACTTTTGACCTTAGTTTTTTCCAGTTTTTTAGCGGTTTTGTTTGGTGCCTTCCAGATTTTTGGTAAATTCCTTTTTCCTTTCGATTTTGCAAAGTTGACTTCTTTTAACACTATAGGCACGGTCAATAGCCTGGGGATTTTTGCTGCCTTGCTTTTACCTCTGATTATCTCTCTGATCTTTATTAGTAAAAGATTGATAAAAATTTTGCTGATAATTTTTGGACTGATAACTTTAGGCCTAGCCATTCTGATTAATTTTTGGGCGGTCTGGATTTCGCTCTTAATTGGGGTAGCAGCCATTTTAACTTTTGGAATTGCTAGACGCAAGATCTTCCAGGCCAACTGGCTAACCCTGCCAATGTTCCTTTTAGTTCTTTCTCTCTGCTTTGGGATTTTCAAAGTTCCTATTCCAGGTTTGCCGGCCACTCCTTTGGAAATTTCTCCTTCTCAAAGAGCTACTTTTGATATTGCCAAACAAACTTTAATGGCCGAGGGACCCGCCTCTCTTCTTTTTGGCTCGGGACCTTCAACTTTTATCTACGACTATTCAAAATTTAAACCAGAAACTATAAATCAAACTGTTTTTTGGGGAGTAAGATTTTCTTCCGGCGCTTCAGAAATTTTAGATAAACTTGCCACCACTGGCCTTTTAGGCCTAATTTCTTTTTTGGGAATTTTGGCTGCATTTTTCTGGCTGGCATTTAAAGGGCTAATGAAACCCCCCACCACTTTGTCAGAAGGTGCTGTAGGGAAGGGAGATTCGCCAACAAAAGTAAAAATCCCCCTTACTGGTAAAGGGTGGTGGCAAAGTGGTGGGGGGTGGATTTTTGGATTAGGGATTTTTGCCAGTGCTTTCGCGGCAATGGCCAGCCTCTTTTTCTACCCAGCCAATCTCTCCTTGAGCTTTCTTTTTTGGATTTTCACAGCCAGTTTTATTGTTTTTACTGAAAGCAAAGTGAAAACCTGGGAACTGAAACCCTCTTCTTTGGCTAATATTGGGGTTTCTTTTCTTTTTATTTTTATTTTAATCTTGGGAATTGGCCTCTTTTTCGTAGAAGGTCAAAGATATTTAGCCGAAGTAAGGTATTTGCAGGGAATAAGGGCTTGGCAGGCAGGCGACAATCAAAAGGCAATAAATTATATTTTGAGTGCCATTTCCCATACCGGTGGCAGCCAAGATAATTATTGGCGGGATCTTTCACAGGTTTATCTTTTGAAAATCAATGAGGAACTTCAGAGAAAAGATATTTCTCAAGAAGAACTGAAAAAAGTAATCCCTCCCTTAGTTAGTAATGCGGTTAATTCGGCCAAATCTGCCACCGATATTTCTCCCAAAAATGTGGCAAATTGGTCGGTGAGGGGCTTTGTTTATCGGCAAATGATCAATATTTCAGAAGGAGCAGACGAGTGGGCAATCAATTCTTATGAGGAGGCCAAAAAATTAGAACCGACTAATCCTTACATTTTTACTGAGTTAGGCCAGGTTTATTTAGCCAAAAATGAAACTGAACGGGCCAGGGAGCAATTTCAAAAAGCCCTTGATTTAAAATCAGATTATGCGCCGGCCAGATTTCAAATCGCCCTTATTTATGTTGGGGAAAATAAAATTGCCGAGGCAATCGGAGAGATGGAAAATGCTAAAAGAGAAAGTCCCCTCGATGTGGGAGTGGCTTTTCAGTTGGGAGTTTTATATTACAATGACAAACAATATGATAAAGCCAAAGCCGAGTTTGAAAGAGCAGTTGGTTTAAATGAAAATTATTCCAATGCCCGTTACTTTTTGGGATTAATTTATGATAGGGAAGGGAAAAAATCTGAAGCCATCTCCCAGTTTGAAAAAATTGCCCAATTAAATCCCGATAATGAGGAGGTAAAGAAAATTTTGGTTAATTTGCGAGCCGGAAAATCAGCTTTGGAAGGAATAACACCGGCCCAACCACCAATTGAGGAAAAACCCGAGGAAGTCCTGAAGAAATAACCCCCCACCACTTTATACTGAGTTCCAAATCAAGTTTTACAAGATGTGTGCTTTCACAAAACTGTGAAAAGAATTAGAAATCCATATAAAGTGGTGGGGGGTTGACAAATTTTTAGGAAAGAGTAAAATTAACTTTGCTAATTTGATTTTCTTTGCTTAAAATTTAATAAAAACCTTGCCCTAAAATATACTATTTAGGGTTTTTTGTCATATTATGAAGGAAATAAAAACCAAAAATTTTGGTAAGGCGAAGGTATTTTTACTCTTGCCCTATTTATTGAGTTTAGAAAAAGATAGTTGGAAAAATTTTTGGGAGAGAGATTTGAAAGAGTTATTTCAAGAGATTTCTCCAATTAGAGATTATACTAAAAAGGAATTGGAACTTTGGTTTTTGGATTACAAATTAGGTGAGCCAAATTACAAATCTGATTTGGAGGCAAAGAAAAATAACGACTCTTATGAAGTTCCATTAAGGGTAGAGACGAAATTAATTAATTTAAAAACCAAAGAAATCAAAGAACAGGAGGTGTTTTTGTGTGATTTCCCCTTGATGACTGAGAGGGGAACTTTTATTGTTAATGGGGTGGAAAGGGTGACAATTTCCCAATTAATTAGATCGCCGGGAGCATTTTTTACTGCCGAACATATTCAAGGAAAAAATTATTTCGGAGCCAAAATCATTCCCAATCGGGGGTCCTGGCTGGAATTTGAAACAGATTTATCTGGAGCAATTGGAGTGAAAATCGATCGGAAAAGAAAGGTGATGGCAACAACTTTATTGAGAGCCTTTGGCATTGCTCAAGACTTACAAATCAAAGAACTTTTCCAAGATGTTAACAAAGGTGAGATAGATTATGTTGAGGAAACCTTAAAAAGAGATTCAACACATAATCAAGCAGACGCCTTGGTTGAGATTTATCAAAGATTAAGGCCCGGAGATATGGCTTCTCCTGACACGGCCAGGGAATTAATAGGAAATATGTTTTTTAACTTTGAGAGATATGATATTTCAAAGGTTGGCAGATGGAGGATGTTACAACGCCTTTCAGGCGTTGAAGTCAAAAGTCAAAAGTCAAAAGTCAAAAGTAACGATGAGGAAATTACTATTGTGGATAGGGTTTTGAAGCCCGAAGATGTGGTGCAGGTAATAAGAGAAATTATTAGATTAAATAATGACCCTAAGGGAGAACCGGATCAGATTGACCACCTGGGAAATAGAAGGGTAAGAACTTTAAATGAATTACTAATCAACAGAATGAGGGTAGGTTTGGTGAGAATGGAAAGAATTGTCAAAGATAGAATGTCAACCTTGGACATTTCTACCCTGGCTCCAATTCAATTAATTAATCCCAGGCCGGTGATGGCGGTAATCAAGGAATTTTTCACTTCAAGCCAAATGAGTCAGTTTATGGATAACGAAAACCCTTTGGCTGAATTAGAACACAAAAGGAGATTATCTGCCACCGGTCCAGGAGGTTTGACAAGAGAAAGAGCCGGATTTGAAGTTAGAGATGTTCAACCATCTCATTATGGCCGAATTTGCCCAATTCAGACCCCAGAGGGACCGAATATTGGATTGGTCAGTCACATGGCTTCTTTTGCCAAAGTTAATCCTTATGGTTTTCTGGAAACTCCTTATTTTAAAGTTGAAAAAAGAAGAGTGTTATCCGATATCCGATATCTTAATGCTTATGAAGAGGAGAAATATAACATTGCTTCGGGAACGGTACCAATAGATGAAAGGGGTTATATTATTCCTGAGAAAGTTGAAGCCAGGATTAAAGGAGAACCGGGTATTGCCAAAAAAGAAGAAATTGATTTTATTGATGTTTCCCCGGAACAGTCAATTTCTATTGCCACTTCTCTCATCCCTTTTTTACAAAATGACGATGCCAATCGAGCCCTAATGGGCTCAAATATACAAAGACAGTCCGTACCTCTTATTTGTCCCCAGCCACCTTTGGTCATGACCGGAGTGGAAAAAAGAGCGGCAATCGATTCCGGGCAGGTAATATTAGCAGAAGAAGACGGGGTGGTGACTGAGGTTGATGCTAATCACATCACAATAAAATCAAAGAGCAAAGAGCAAAGAGCAAAGAACAAGGTTTACGAATTAAAGAGATTTATTAAAACTAATCAGTATACTTGTTTTGACCAAAAACCCTTAGTTAAAAAAGGGGAAATCGTCAAAAAAGGAGAGGTTTTGGCCGATGGCGGAGCAATTTCAAATGGCTATTTGGCTTTGGGTCAAAATATTTTAGTTGCCTTTATACCTTGGCGGGGAGGAAATTTTGAAGATGCGATTTTAATTTCTGAAAGATTGGTTAAAGATGATGCCTATAGTTCAATTTTTATTGAAAATTTTGCTTGCGATATGAGGGAAACGAAATTGGGGCCAGAAATAACTACCTCGGATATTCCCAATGTCGCTGAAGAAAAACTAAAAGATTTGGATGAAGAGGGAATTGTTAGGATCGGGGCTGAGGTTGGACCCGGCGATATTTTAGTTGGAAAAATTTCTCCCAAAGGAGAGGCAGAATTAACGGCTGAAGAAAGATTACTAAGAGCGATTTTTGGAGAAAAGGCAAAGGAAGTAAAAGATACTTCTTTGAGAATGGAGCACGGAAAGAAAGGGAAAGTTATTGGAGTGAAAGTTTTTTCTCGGGAATTGGGGCACAAACTTGAACCAGGGGTGATAAAAAGAATTGAAGTTGAGGTGGCAGAAATTAGAAAAATTCAGGCCGGGGATAAACTTTCCGGCCGGCATGGGAATAAAGGCGTGGTCTCCAAAGTTTTACCGGCCGAAGAAATGCCATTTATGGAAGATGGCACTCCGGTTGACGTCATTATTAATCCATTGAGCGTTGTTTCAAGAATGAACCTGGGACAGGTTTTGGAAACCCATTTATCCTTGGCAGCTCAAAAATTGGGTTATTATGCAATTTCCCCCGCCCTTTCTGGTGCTACCGAAATAGATATTAAAAAGGAATTAAAAAGGGCGGGATTGAGTGAAAATGGAAAATTGACCTTATATGATGGAAGAACCGGGCTTCCTTTTGGCGAAAAAATTACCGTTGGTTACATATATATGATGAAGTTAATTCATATGGTTGAAGATAAAATTCATGCCAGAAGCATTGGTCCCTATTCTCTCATTACTCAGCAACCCCTTGGCGGGAGGGCTCAATTTGGTGGCCAAAGATTTGGCGAAATGGAGGTTTGGGCATTGGAAGGTTATGGAGCAGCCCATACCTTACAAGAAATGCTGACCATAAAATCTGACGATGTTCAGGGAAGAGCAGCAACCTATGAAGCAATATTAAAAGGGGAGGAAATAAAACCACCTAATGTACCGGCATCATTTAACTTATTGGTAGCAGAATTAAAATCATTGGGGTTGAGCGTCGAAGTAAAAGAGAAACCAAAAAAATGAGAGTAGAAGACCTAGAGTCAATAAGAATAAAATTGGCCTCGCCAGAGGAGATTTTGGCATGGTCGCACGGTGAAGTGACTAAACCTGAGACGATAAATTATAGAACCCAGAGAGCAGAAAAAGACGGACTTTTTTGTGAGAAAATTTTCGGACCGGAAAAAGATTATCAATGTTATTGTGGGAAATATAAAAGAATTAGATATAAAGGCATAGTTTGCGATCGATGCGGAGTGGAGGTAACGAAGTCTTCAGTCAGAAGAGAAAGAATGGGCCATATTCGTTTGGCTGCTCCCTGTTCTCACATCTGGTTTTTGAGAGGAGTTCCTTCAAGAATAGGAATGATTTTGGACTTGCCAATGCCCCAATTAGAAAGGATAGTTTATTTCGCTGCCTATATTATTACAAAAGTAAATGAAACGGCTGAGAAAAAGGTTTTGGCAGAAATTGAAAAAGAATACAAACAAAAAGTCAAAAGGCAAAGAGCAAAGAGCAAAAATAAGAGGGAATCAAAAAAATCATTAGAAGAATTAAAAGCAGCCAGGGATAGGGTAAAGGAAGAAGTTTTATCAATTAAACCTTTAAAGGTTTTATCTGAGATTGAATATCGAGATTTTTCTTTGAAATATGGCGAAGTTTTTGAAGCTGGAACCGGATCCGAAACACTGAGAAAAATTTTTGAAAAGATTGATTTTAAAAAAGAAATTGAAAAATTGAAAAAGGAATTAGAAGAATCTTCGCCCCAAAATAGAAAAAAGACTTTGCGAAGATTAAAACTTTTTCAGGGAATGGAAAGGGCAAAAATTAGACCAGAATGGATGTTTTTAACAGTTTTACCGGTATTACCCCCGGACTTGAGGCCAATGGTTCAGTTAGATGGGGGAAGATATGCTTCTTCGGATTTGAATGATTTATACCGAAGGGTAATTAATCGAAATAATAGATTAAAATATTTATTGGAAATCGGAGCTCCGGAAGTGATTGTCAAGAATGAAAAAAGAATGCTCCAGGAGGCAGTCGACTCCCTCATTGATAATGGAATGAGGAGGGGAACAACTACTCAGGCGACAACCGGCGGGAGAAGATTGTTAAAATCTTTAGCTGATATATTAAAAGGCAAAAGTGGTAGATTCAGGCAAAATCTTTTGGGCAAAAGAGTTGATTATTCTGGTCGTTCGGTGATCGTGGTGGGACCGGAATTGAAAATCAATCAGGTAGGTCTTCCCAAGAAAATGGCTTTGGAACTCTTTAAACCTTTTGTCATTAAGAAACTTTTGGATAAAGAACTGACCTATAATGTTAGGGGAGCTTCGAGGTTAATTGATGATAAAACAGATGAGGTCTGGGAAGCCTTGGAAGAGGTGGTCAAGGATAAATTAGTTTTATTAAACAGAGCTCCTACTTTGCATCGTCTGGGAATCCAAGCCTTCCAGCCAGTTTTAATTGAAGGTGACGCCATTCACGTCCATCCAATGGTTTGTAAAGCTTTTAATGCTGATTTTGATGGAGATCAAATGGCAGTTCATTTACCCCTATCCGACATGGCTCAGAAAGAGGCGAGAGAAAAAATGTTGGCTGGTCTTAATCTTTTGAAGCCAGCCACTGGAACGCCAATCGTTACTCTTTATCAAGATATTATTTTGGGTTGCTATTGGCTAACTGATATTCGAGAGAGTGGAAAAGGTGAGGGCAAAATTTTTGGTTCTCCTGAAGAAGCAATTTTGACTTCTGAATTTGGTAACATAGATTTGAGAGCCAAAATCAAGGTTCGAGTATCGAATAAGGTATCGGGTGGTTTTGTAGAAACATCAGTTGGCCGAATTCTCTTCAACGAGAGCCTACCAGCAAATTTTCCTTTTCAGAATCAGCAAGTTAAAATCAAGGATCTGGAAAAAATTGTCAGCCAACTTATTGAAAAATATCCGAGAGAAGTCGTTGAGGAGACCTTAGATAAAATTAAAGAATTAGGATTTGAGTACTCAACTCTTTCTAGTATTACTTGGGGAATAGATGATTTAATTGTTCCCGAGGCTAAAAAAAGAATAATATTAATGGCGGAAAAAGAAGAAGAAGAAATTAAGAATTATTTTAAAAAAGGATTTTTTTCCAGGACTGAAAAATCAGCCAAGATTATTGAGGTTTGGGGTAGGGCAAAATCGGAAATTGAAAAACTAGTTCCTAAAACTCTGCCAAAACAAGGTCCGGTCTTCCAAATGGTTGATGCCGGAGCGAAGGGTTCTTGGTCACAACCTATTCAAATGTGTGGGATGAAGGGTCTAGTCATTAATCCGATGGGTGAGATTATTGAATTGCCGGTCAAAAGCGCTTATAAGGAAGGATTTTCAGTTTTGGAATACTTTATTTCTACCCACGGAGCCAGAAAAGGAACAGCTGATACCGCCCTTAGGACTTCTACTGCCGGCTATTTAACCAGGAGATTGGCTGATGTTTCTCACGAAGTAATAATTCGAGAGTCAGATTGCGGTGATAAAAAGGGAATTGAGATTTTTAGAGAAGATGCTAATGAGATTGGTCAAGATTTTCTCTTTAAAATTGTTGGGAGAACTTGTCTGGAAAACATTAGAGGAATTTGTAAGGAGGGGGAGATCATTGATTGGGAAAAAGGAAAAGAAATTGTTGAGGCAGGAATTGAAAAAGTGAGAGTTCGTTCTCCTTTGAGTTGTAAAAGCGTAAGAGGAATTTGCCAAAAATGCTATGGTTGGGATTTGGGGTCAAATCAACTAATTCAATTGGGAGAGGCGGTGGGAATTATAGCTGCCCAGGCAATTGGCGAACCGGGAACCCAATTAACACTGAAGACCTTCCATACGGGTGGGGTGGCTGGTGGCGGAGATATTACTTTTGGTCTGCCAAGGGTTCAAGAACTTGTTGAAGTTAGAGTTCCCGGCGGTCTGGCAGAAATTTCTCAGACCGATGGAAAAATAATCGAGATTACTCCGGACAGAGTAATTAGGATAAAATCAAAAATTGGTAATCCCAAATCGGAAATTCTGGAATATAAGGCCCCACCTCAGGTGGCAATCTGGGTGAAACCAAATGATCACATTAAAAAGGGAGACCAACTTTATGAAGGTAGTGTGGATTTGAAAGAGTTATTTAAATTAACCGGAGAAGAGAAAACTTGGCGTTACATAATAAAGGAAATTCAGCGAATTTATGTCTCTCAGGGAGCTCCGGTTCACGACAAACATTTAGAAGTGATAATTTCCCAGATGTTTTCTCGCTTAAGAATCAAAGAACCCGGTGATGGTTATTTCACCACTGACGAAATTGTAGAAAAGGCAAAATTTCTCGAGGAAAATCTTAGATTGAAAAAGGAAAAGAAAAAACCGGCTAAAGCCACTCAAATTTTATTAGGCATTTCAAAAGTGGCCTTAACCACTGATTCATTTTTGTCGGCCGCTTCCTTTCAGGAGACCTCAAGGGTTTTGATTAAGGCAGCAATTGAGGGAAAAGAAGATAAATTGAGGGGATTGAAAGAAAATGTGATTATTGGAAAACTAATTCCGGCTGGAACCAATTTTACCCCCCACTAATTGGCTACAATTCTATTTTCAATTAAATTAACAATTAATTACTAAGTTTTGAATTACGACCAATTAGTGGGGGGTTTTAGAAAGGATTAAATTTTGTTAAAATGAAATTGATATGGGAAAGAATAGAAAAAATAAGAGAAAAAACCCCCCACCAAAATTTGGTGGGGGGCAAAAAAAACCAAGTCGATTTGCTTTGCCAGAAGAGACAAAAAGATATATTTGGGGCGCTCTCTTTTTCCTGATGGCGGCAATTTTGGCTTTAAGTTTTTTTGAAAAAGCAGGAGTGGCGGGAAGAGTAATATTCTCCTTTTTGAATTATTTGATTGGAAAATCAATCTATCTTTTGCCTTTTGTTTTGCTTTTGGGTGGTTTAGTTTTTTTTCTCACTCATTATGAAAAATTTTTAGGCGGGATTCTTTTGGCAACCTTGTTTTTGGTTCTGGGAAGCTCGGGAATTTTAGAAAACTTAAAAACAGGTGAAAAATTGGGAGGATACTTCGGCTGGATATCCGGTCCTCTTTTTCAACTCTTTGGTTTTTGGGTGACTCGAATAATCTTTGTTTTGCTGATTCTTGTTGGATTTGTAATTTTTTGGCAGTTGTTAAAGCCCACCCAGCCTGCGGCTGGTTATCCAAAAGAAGTGGAAAAAAGACCTTCTCTGATTAAAAGAATCTTTGCCCCCAAATTTAAAATTAGGGAAGTCCCCCCCACCACTTTGGGAAAGGAAGCCCAAATTAGTAAAGAGCCATCTTTAGAATTAAAAGCTAAAGCAACTTCTATATTCCCGGCAAAAGTGGTGGGGGGCGAGTACCCACTTCCTCCTCTGGAATTATTAGATTCAGATAAAGGTCAGCCTTCAGCCGGCGATATTAGACAAAACTCAATAATTATCAAAAAGACCCTGGAAAATTTTGGAATCCCATCCCAAATGTCAGAGGTGAATATCGGACCAACCGTTACCCAATATACCTTAAAACCGGCTGATGGAATAAAATTATCAAAAATTACTTCCCTATCTAATGACTTAGCCCTGGCTCTGGCCAGCCATCCAATCAGAATCGAAGCCCCCGTACCGGGTAAGTCTTTAGTTGGAATTGAAGTTCCTAATAAGGTGAGAACTTTGGTTAGATTGCGTGATTTGATTTCCAATCCCCAATTTCAAAATTCTTCCTCTAATTTGACGATTTCTCTGGGCAGGGATGTTTCGGGAAATCCGGTTTATGCTGATTTAGCCAAAATGCCCCATTTATTAGTTGCCGGTTCCACCGGTACTGGCAAGACCATTTTTTTAAATAGTTTAATTTTGTCCCTAATTTTTAGAAATTCACCGGAAATTTTGAGGTTTATTTTAATTGATCCAAAAAGAGTTGAATTCCCGGTTTATAATGAACTTCCTCATCTTTTATGTCCGGTAATTTTTGATGCCCAAAAGACGGTAAATTCGTTGAAATGGTTGATAGGAGAAATGGAAAGGAGATTTGAATTGTTAGCCGAGGCAAAAACTAGAGATATCGCGAGCTACAATGAGATTGTAGCTCGAACTCAAAACTCAAAACTTGATGGTGAGCAAAGCCGAACCATCAAAACTCAAAACTTTGAAGAAAATTTTAGTGAGGTGATGCCTTACATTATCTTGATTATTGATGAGTTGGCTGATTTAATGGCAGCCAGGGGGAGGGAAGTCGAAGTCGGAATTGTTAGATTAGCCCAGATGGCCAGGGCTGTCGGGATTCATTTGGTGGTGGCAACCCAGAGGCCATCGGTGGAAGTGATTACCGGATTAATTAAGGCCAATATTACTTCAAGGGTTACTTTCCAGGTTGCTTCTCAGGTTGATTCAAGGACTGTTTTAGATATGGCTGGGGCAGAAAAACTTTTGGGTCTGGGAGACATGCTCTTTGTTTCAGCCGAAATTTCAAAACCAAAAAGAATTCAGAGTTCCTATGTTTCAGAAAAAGAAGTCAAAAGAGTTGTCAATTGGATAAAATCAAAAACCCCACCAAAAGAATCCCTCCGGGATCTTACGGGGCAAGAAATTTCATTAGAGAAACCTGAGACTGCGATTGAGGGATTTTATGGTGAAGATCCCTTTTATGAGGAGGCAAAAAGAATAGTCATTGAAGCCAAAAAAGCCTCGGCCTCACTTTTACAAAGAAAACTGAGAATCGGTTATGCCAGGGCAGCCAGATTAATAGATATACTTGAAGAAAGGGGGGTAGTTGGACCCGGCCAGGGAGCAAAACCAAGAGAGGTGTATTTTGGAGAGGAAAAAGACTACGACCCACCCGCCACCCTCCCGCCCAAAGGGCGGGCCCCTGAAGATGGAGAGGGCTGGCGAAAAATTTAATATAATGTTAGTATAAAGATAATGGCAAAGAAGAAAGAAGAAAAAACTAAAGAAGCCGCTGAAGGCGAGCCTCGCCAGGGGCGGGGAGATTTGGAAAATGCGGTTGAGGAAATTAAACAAAGATTTGGTGAGGGTGCAATCATGAAATTAAAAGAAGTGAGGGCAGTTGATGTTGATGTAATTCCGACAGGCTCAATTTCTTTGGATACGGCTTTGGGAGTTGGGGGAGTGCCGCGGGGTAGGGTAATTGAAATTTACGGGCCCGAGGCAAGCGGCAAAACCACCTTAGCTTTGCACATTTTATCCGAAGCCCAAAAGCAAGGAGGGGTTGGTGCATTTATTGACGCCGAGCATGCCTTAGACCCTGATTATGCAAAGAAAATTGGAGTAAATGTTGATGATTTATTAATCTCTCAGCCTGATTCCGGTGAGCAGGCTCTCCAAATTGTTGAAACCTTAGTCAGGTCGGGTGAGGTAGATGTTATTGTTGTTGATTCGGTAGCTGCTTTAGTTCCTCAAACTGAAATTGCTGGTGAAATGGGCGAGTTTCAAATTGGTCTTCAGGCAAGATTAATGAGTCAAGCGTGCCGAAAGCTTTCCGGAATTATATCTAAGACAAAAACCGTTGTTATTTTTCTAAATCAAACCAGAATGAAAATTGGGGTGATGTTTGGTAATCCTGAAACAACTCCTGGAGGCCTGGCTTTAAAGTTTTATGCCTCAGTGAGAATTGATTTGAGAAGAATTGCCCAGATAAAGCATGGTGATGAAATTATAGGAAATAGAATCAAGGCAAAAATTGTCAAAAATAAAGTTGCAGCTCCCTTTAAAACTACTGAGTTTGATATTTATTATAATGAAGGAATTTCGAAATCTGCTGACCTTTTAAATACCGGAATGAAATTGGGGGTAATAAAAAAAGCCGGCAGTTGGCTTCAATATGAAAATACAAAATTGGGTCAGGGAATGGAGGCGAGCAAAAACTTTTTAAAAGAAAATCCGGAGATAGCAAAAAATATAGAAAAATCAATAAAGGGAATAGATTATTCAGCTACATAGGGCAAAAGCCCTAAAATTCTCGCCCTTTTTATTGCTCTGGCTAATTTTCTTTGATGACTGGCACAGACTCCAGTCCTTTTTTTTGCCCTAATTTTCTCCAAACCAGAAATAAACCTCCTTAAGGTTTCGGTATCTTTGAAATCAATCTCCTTAATATTTCTTTGGCAAAAATAACAAGCCATTTTTTAATTAATTAATCAATGGGATGATTTCTCTTTTTTATATTTTCTATTTTCTCTAATGGCTGGAGATTTTTTAAAGCCCAACATTGCTTAAATGCTAGATCGTCTGGCGTAGTGTAATTAAATAAACTTTTCGGTTTTACATGGTCAACTGCCCAATAACTCCCATAATTACCCCAGTTCATTTTACTGTTAAATTGTTTTTCTAAATGTTCCATTAGTTCCTCTAAAGTATAACCGGCTAAAGCTTTCCATTTCTTCCCAGCCTTTTTATTTTTCAAAGAATTCCAAATAGCTGAACTCATATTTTCATCGAGACGATATTTCGGGTTTATTTTTCTTCTATATTTTTGCCACCCCCCTTTATACTGTAATATTTTTTCTTTATTTTCTCGATTGTATTTTTTGTGACGAAGTCGTATTTTTCCTCGGTTTTTCTGATAATATTCTCTAACTTGTTGTAATATTTTCTCTCTATTTTTTTGATACCACTTTTTATGATATTGCAGCACCCTTTCTTTATTTTGTTGATAGTATTCCCTGTGACGGAGTTGCATTCTTTCTCTATTCCTTTGATACCATTTCTTACCAGACAATCGCGTTCTTTGTAGTATTTTTTCTTTATTCTTTTGATAATACCCCTTCTTATTTTGTCGTTCCTTTTCTTTGTTTTTATAAGCCATAATTAAAACCCCCTTTGGTTACTCACGGTGCAGGAACACATAGAAAGAAGATAACCTTTATCCTATTATAGTTCTTCCCACCCTTTTCTCAAAAAAATTTCAAAAAGGGATTTTGCTTATATCAATTTCTCCCTCTCCTTCTTCTTCAATAATGGGGATTTCTTCTTTGGCTTCTTCAGTTGGTGGCACTACTTTTCCAGCCGTTTTCGGTCCCAATTGGATTCTTTCAGCCACAATTTCAGTTCGATATTTTTTATTTCCCGCCCCATCTTGCCAATTTCTCGTTCTGATTCTACCTTCAATAAAAACCAAAGATCCCCTGGTTAAATATTGGGAGGCAATCTCAGCCAATCTTCCAAATAAGACAATGTTGTGAAAATCAGCTTGCTGTTGTTTTTGACCAGATTTATCAGTAAAAAATCGATCAGTGGCTATGGAAAAATTGCAAACTTGTTGTCCGGAAGGCAAACTTTTCGTTTGAGGATCACCAGTCAAACGACCAATTAAAAATGCCTTATTAAGATTCACCCCGTTAGAAGTCTGTCTTTATATGGTTAAAATAACCAATTTCAGATAGCTTCATTTACATTGCAGAACCCCGGTTTATCCAGCGCAGAAAAATTTTATTAAAATTTTTCTGCCAAGGACTTCTAACGGGGTTCATTTATTCGCCTAAGATTTCTTCTAATTTTTTTTCGATCTCTTTTAATTCGACCTTTTTTTCTTTAACGGGAATCTTAGGAATAACTTTCGTTGGCCTTTTCCTTACTTTTGCAATTTTAATTTTGGGTCTGGCTAAAATTAGATATCTAAGAATTTTCTTTTCTGATTTTAATTGCTGTTCTAAATTTCCCAATTTATCCGGTTCTAAATAAAAACTCAAATTAATTAAAAAGGCCTCTCTTTGTTTTTTTATTAATTGACCCAACCTTTTTTTAATTGGTAATTTTACTTCATTTAAAACACCGGCTCCTTTTTGATAGATTAAAGAGTTTATTTTTTCATTTAGAGACTTCAATTCGCTTTCAGAAAGTTCAGGCGAGATTAGATAAGTGAGTTCATACAACTTCATTTTTATTGAAACACAGATTAATGCGGATTTTAGCGGATTAATACTGATAAAACAACATCCGTATAAATCAGCCTCATCCGTATAAATCAGCGTCTATATTTTAAATTCAATAACATCGCCATCTTGAACAATGTAATCTTTGCCAACAATTTTTAGCCATCCTTTTTCTCTGGCTTTCGACCAACTTCCGATTTCGACCAATTTTTGCCAAGGAATGACTTCGGCCCTGATAAATTTTTTTTCGAAATCAGAATGGACCACTCCACCAGCCTGAGGAGCTCTTTCACTTCTTTTTACTGTCCAAGCTCTCGTCTCCTTGCCGCCTGTAACAGTGAAAAAGGTAATTAAATCAAGAATATCGTAGCAGGCCTTAATCAGCAGGTCAAGTTGAGATTTTAACCTCAATTCCTTAATTTCTCCTTCCGAAAGTTCCGAGATTTCTTCCTCTTCCTTCAAATTCATTACCAAGTGTTTAATCTCCGAGATTAAACACTGGCTTTTTCCATTGGTATTTAAGATATAAAAAATTGGTTTTTGAGTCAAAAATTGATATTCTTTAATTTCTAATTTCTCTTCAAGGTTTAAATTAATTTCTGACATTGATTTCCCTTCTGAAACTCCTTCTTTAATTCTTTTTAAAATTTCGATTTTTTTTAAGATTTTTTTATCTTGTCTTTTTTCTAATTTGGGAATCATACCCTCTAAAGTTTCTAAATCTTTCATTAAAAGTTCAACTTTGACAATTTCAATTTCTTTTCCGGGATTAATTTCTCCTAAGACATTTTCAACCTCAGGCGTTTCAAAACATCTGACCACCTCCAAAATTGCATCACAATTTTTAATATGAGCTAAAAATTGGTTTCCCAAACCTTCACCTTTATGAGCGCCCTTCACCAAACCTGCAATATCAACAAATTCAATAACCGTTGGAGTAACTTTTTCAGGTTTAATAATTTCAGCCACTTTTTCTAATCTTTCATCTGGAACAGCAACCTGACCGAAATTAGGATTAATAGTGGTAAATGGTCGGGGAGAAATAGCGACTTCTTTTTTAGTTAGGGCCTTGAATAAAGTGGACTTACCAACATTGGGTAACCCCACAATTCCTACTGAAAAACTCATATAAAGTATGTTATAATAAATTTATATGAAAATCAATCCATTCGACAAGCTCAGGATTGATGCTGAGCAGCGTCGAAGCATCAACCCAAATATTTTCAGAGCTTATGATATCAGAGGAATTTATCCGAACGACTTGAACGACGAGGTGGCACGGCGAATAATTTTTGCTTATTCTTCTTTTTATCCTTGGACGAAAAAAATAGTTGTTGCCCGTGACCCCCGATTGAGTTCTCCCTCTCTGGCCAAGGCCGTCATTGATGCTTTAGTTAAAACCAGTAAAGAGATAATTGACATTGGCATAGCTCCTGACCCTTTGTTTTATTTCTCAATTTTTCATTATAAACTCGATGGCGGGATTATGATTTCTGGTTCCCATAATCCAAAGGAATACAACGGTCTTACTTTACATATCCGAAAACCGGGCAAGAAAATATCAGAAGATGTTATTGAGGAGGATTTGGAAAAAATAAAAAAACTAATTTTCAAAGGCGAAAAATTAAAAACAGTAAAGAAACAAGGGAAAATAACTAAATTCGCTCCAGTCAAAGCTTACGTTAATTATGTGATAACTAAGGTTAGTTTAAAACGACCTCTAAAAATTATTATTGACTCAGGAAACGGAGCCTGTGGTTTTTTACCAGAAAAGGTGTTTAAAAAACTTGGCTGCCAGGTTCAAACTCTTTATGGAGAATTTAATGGCAATTTTCCCCATCATTTACCCGATCCTTATGAAGAAAAAAATCTTCGAGACATTAAAAAAGCAGTCATAAAAAGAAAAGCCGATATGGGTTTTGCCTATGATGCTGACGGCGACAGGGTAGGAGTAATAGATAATCGAGGTCGAGTGGTTTCTGGTGACTTTTGTCTCTTGATGTTAGCCAGGCAGGCACTTCAAAAGAAAAAGGGTCCAATCGTTCACGATATGAGAGTTTCTAAGGCTTTTTTAGACGAGATGAAAAAGAAGGGAGCAAAAACCTATTTTTCTGTTTCTCATCATAGTGCCATTATTAATAAAATTTTGGAGAAAAAAGCAGTCTTTGGAGGAGAAATCACCCTCCATTTTCTTTTTCCCCTCGATTATTATCTTTGTGACGAAGCCATTTTTGCTTCATTAAAACTGGCTGAAATTGCTTCGGGATGCAAAGACTTTGCTCAATACATCGATAGTTTACCCCGTTATTCCGCCAGTCTAGAAATCTTTATTGATTCAACCGATGAAGAAAAATTTAAAATTATTGAAAATTTAAAAAAATATTTAAGAGAGAAAAATTATGATTTTGTTGATGTTGATGGAGCAAGGATTAATTTTCCCTGCGGCTGGGCTTTAGCCCGAGCTGCCAATACCACCCCAATTATTAAATGCCGTTTTGAGGGAGAGACAAAAGAAGATTTAATTGAGATTGAAAAAAAAGCTTTAGAAATCTTCAAAAAAGTGGGTATTCCAATAACTAAAAAAACCTACCAAGAATTAGGTCTTGAAGAATAAGGAGATTATTATATCAGGCCCATTTTCTTTTTGACCTCAGCCATGGTAGATTGGGCGATGACTTGAGCTCTTTTTCTACCCTGTTCTAAAATTTCTTTAACATACACTTCTCTCGAGAGAAGTTCTTTTCTTTTCTTTCCCAATGGCTCTAAAGTTTCTATCAGGAGTTTAGTCAGAGATTTTTTAAATTCTTCATAACCCCTGCCTTTGAAATTTTTTTCCAAATCTTTGATTTTCTTTCCGGAAAAAAGGGAATAAATTGTTAAAAGATTCGAAATCCCCGGTTTTTTTAAGGGATCGTCTTTGATAATTCGACCTAAGTCAGTAACGGCTGACATTATTTTTTTCTTTATCTCTTCCGGTTCGTCAAAAAGTCCAATGCAACCAGCCGGATCGTCAGTTTTTGACATTTTCTTTTTCGGATTTTGCAAAGACATTATTTTCTGGCCAATTTTTGGTAGCAAAACTTTTGGTTCTTTGAAAACTTCTCCAAACATTTTATTAAATTTTCTAGCGATTTCTCTGGCTAATTCCACATGCTGTTCCTGGTCAATACCTACAGGAACCGAATCGGTTTTGTAAAGTAAAATATCAGCCGCCATTAAAAGGGGATAATTCAAAAGCCCGGCATTAACATATTCCGGATGCTTTTTTGATTTTTCTTTAAATTGGGTCATTCTTTTTAATTCTCCCAAAGGAGTAAAGGTACCCAATAACCAGGCTAACTCGGCATGCTCTTTGACCTGAGATTGGACAAATAAAATACACTTTTCTGGATCAAGACCAGCAGCTAAATAGGCAACAGCCAAATCTAAAATATTTTTTTGCAAATTTTCTGGCAGGTAGGGAGTAGTAACGGCATGCAAATCAACAATACAAAAAACACAATCGTGCTTTTCTTGAAGCTCGATCCATTGTTTAATGGCTCCAAAATAATTCCCAATATGCAATTCTCCCGTTGGTCGAATGCCACTAAATACCCTCATATACCGAACTTCTATTTATAGAAGTGAAGGTGGAAAAGAGGACAAAGTCCTCTTTGACTTTTATACTTCAATTACTACCGGTAATATCATCGGTCTCCTCTGAGTTCTCGAAAAAAGAAATTGGCCGATTTTGTTTCTAATTTCATCTTTGATATAGCTCCAATTAACCGCTCCGCCAGTTCCGGTGGCTCGTTCAACTATTCCAATAACTCTCTTTCTTGTATCCCTTAATAATTCCTTTGACTCTCTTAAATAAACAAACCCTCTTGATATTATATCAGGAGAACCTCTGACCTTACCAGTCTGTCTCTCCACAATAATGACAATAACAAACATTCCATCTTCGGCTAGCATCTGTCTATCGCGGAGCACCACTTGGCCCACATCACCAATCCCCAATCCATCAATCATAACATAATTTGAGGGAGCTTTTTCTTTTTCAATAAAAATTCTATTTTGATTCAAATTTATAATCTGCCCATTTTCGGCTACCACCACATTTTTTTCTTTCATCCCCATTTCCTTTGCAATTCCGGCATGAGAGACCAGCATCGAATACTGACCGTGGATCGGTAAAAAGAATTTAGGCTTCATAATTTTTATCATTTCTTTTAATTCTTCCGATTTAGCATGACCACCGGCATGGATATCCATCATTTTATAATGGAAAACTTTCGCTCCCTGTCTCAAAATTTCATCTTTCATAATCTGAACCGTCCTTTCATTTCCGGGAATGACCGAAGAAGAAAAGATTACCGTATCTCCCTTTTTTATTTTAATGAATGGATGTTCTTTTGTAGCAATTCTCATTAAAACTGCTTCCGCTTCCCCTTGAGCTCCGGTACCCAAAATTGTAATTTGAGATGGTGAATAATTTTCAATTCCTTTTGAGTTAATAAAAGTTTCTCTTTTTGCTTTGATGTAACCCAAATTTTTGGCAATCTCAACATTGGTCTTCATTGAATATCCTTCAAGACAAACCTTCCTGCCATATTTTTCTGAAATGGCGATGATTTGTTGAATCCTATTTATCAAAGAGGCAAAGGTAGCAGCAATAATGCGACCTTGAGAGATTTTAAAAATTTCTTCCAAATTTTTTAAAATTTCTTTTTCGGAAAGAGAATGACCCTCTTCTTCGGCATCAGTTGAATCCGATAACATTAATAAAATTTTTCTTTTGCCAATTTCTTTTAATTTTTCAAAATTGGTTGGCAAATCATTTATCGGATTTTGGTCAAATTTGAAATCCGAGGTATGTAAAATATTTCCAATCGGTGTTTCAATAAACAATCCTAAGTTATCAGGAATATTATGGTTTTGTCTAAAGAATTCAATTTTGAAAGCTCCCAATTTGATTTTTGAGCCATCATAAACTTGATTAATTTTTAGTTTAGCTTCGTGGGGAAAATCTTCTTGTCTTTTTAGGATTATCCCCCTGGTTAGTGGTGAAGCAAACATTGGAGGGTGGTGGGTGGGTGGAATACAGATTTTCTCAATCAAATAGGGGACTGCTCCGATATGGTCATAATGGCCGTGAGTAAAGATGATTCCTAAAATTTTTTCTTTTTTATTTTTTAGATAATCAATATTTGGAATTATATAATCCACTCCCGGCATATCTTCTTCTGGTAATCTAAAACCCATATCCAAAATTAAAATCCTACCCTGATATTCAAGGAGCATCATATTTCGGCCAACTTCACCAAGCCCACCCAGGGGAATTATCCTAAGATTCGCTTGTTTTGATTGTTTAGTCATCCATTAAAATTTTCAATTTCCAATTTCAAAATTTTCAATAAATTTTCAATGATTTAATTCTCAATTGAAAATTGTAAAATTGATAATTTATTAGAAATTGAAAATTGAGAATTGAAAATTAATTTTATTGGTGCGGACGGTGGGATTTGAACCCACAAGCCATTTCTGGCACAAGCTCCTGAAGCTTGCGTGTCTTCCAGTTTCACCACGTCCGCCCTCATTATCTCTTGAATACCCCGGATTTTTTAATGGGAGTTTTGTTTTCTGAAATCCAATTGTAAAGTCTTTTTGTTCCTTCTTTTGGAGAAATTTTAGGTTGAAAACCAAAATCATTTTTAGCTCGAGATATATCTGAAATATAAATTTTTTGGTCACCAGACCGCCAAGGTCCAAATTTATAGTTTAATTTTTCATTTTTAATTTTTTCTAAAATCTCAATTAATTCTAAAATTGAAAGAGAAAATTCGGGTCCGCCGCCAATATTATAGGCCTTGCCCCGAGTTTTTTTAATATTCATCGCAGCTAAATCAAAAGCCGAAATTAAATCGTCAATATATAAAACATCCCTAACTTGTTTGCCTGAGCCATAAATCGTCACAGGTTTCCCAAATATTAGACAATTGCAAAACCAGGCTATCCATCCCTGTTCCTCAATTCCAAATTGTCGAGGCCCATAAATAGTCGATTGTCTGAAGACAATTGTATTTAAACCAAAAATTCGGGCGTAGTCAAGAAAATACTGGTCAGCTGCGCCTTTTGAACAGCCGTAAGGCCCGTAGAAATTAAGAGGAAAATTTTCATCAACTCCTTTAATATATTTATTATACTCATATCTTTTTTCTTTTTCAATAGTTGGGATGTAAGATAAATCACCCAGCACTTTATTGGTAGAGCTAAAAATTGCCACCGCTTTACTCTTTGTTTTTCTCATTGCCTCCAAAAGATTAAAAGTACCTAAGGCATTTATCTCAAAATCTTCTCTGGGATTGGTTATTGAAGTAACCATCGTGGTATTATGGCAAACAATATTTCCAATTCCACAAACAAAATTATGAGTCGGGTTTATTTCTAGATCATAAACCCAACCATTGTAATTTATCATTTTCTGCCTTCTTTGATTTAATCCAAGATCGAAATCTTTGCTTGTTTTAAATCCCCAAGATGTCCTCCATTTTTTATTTTTAGGATTGAATTCATAAACTGTAAATTTTTTGCCAAGTAAGGCGAGCAAAAGACTAATTTGATTTGCTAATTTATATGAGGTAGTCTTATATTCCCCGTCTTTTGTACCATCTCCTTCTAATAATTTTTGCCAAAAGAATTCTTGATATTCAGGACTTAAATCAAAAATCCAATCAGGGAAGAATTTTCGATAACTATATTTTCCACAATTTTTAATTAAATAATTAAAAAAATTTTTGTTTGAAAATACAAACACCCAATGATTTTTAATTTTATTGCGAAGGAAAACCCATCCTTTTATACTGAAAACTTTCTCGACTGCCGTTTGGATATTTTCAAGCCACTTTTTATTATTTTGACTGATTTCTATATGATAATCATTCTTTTTTGTGATTGTTGCACATCCTTCAGTAATGTAAGCTGCTAAAATTTCTAATAATCTTTTGTTTACCTTTTTCTTTTTTCTTCTAAATAAATTCACATTTCTTATCGCTAATAACTCAGGATTTTCTTTCGGATTTGATAATTCGAGATTTGCAGAATATATTGAATGATTTGGCGTTGCTTCAATAATTCCCCACTTTTGATTTAATTTAATAATCTTTCCCCCATACCGGTGCCTATAAATTGCCCTAATAGGCATCCATTGACCGCCATTTAAAAAACTCAAAGCTTTGACCTGCTTCCCTCTTAGGAAAATAATCTCCCCCTTTTTAGCTCTTTGGGGTTTATTTATTTTACTTTGTTGTTCCCACAATTTACCAAAAGTCATTGTTCTTGTTCCAACTGTGGGTGTAGACTGAATTGGCACATAGACATTTTCGGGAATACTTTGCGCTGCCAAATGTAAAACTAAATCAGGTTTATATTTCCCAAAAGTTTCTAATAATTTTTTGTCATCTCTAATATCTCCCTTGACAAAAATGAAATTTCCTCCCCGGCTTTTTAACCATTTTAGATTTGCTTTTCCACCGGCACGAGAAAGGTTATCGAAAATAATAACTTTGTAACCTCTTTTTAAATAGTGAGCAGCCGCATTTGTTCCAATAAATCCACATCCCCCGGTAATCAAAATAATATTTTTCATGGTTTTTTCTTTGCCACGTTAGAAATTTGCCAATGAGTTCTTGGGCGACGCACTAATGCGAATAGCATTGTCCGCCTTGGGCGGACTGGCCTATTCGGCCACGTGCGTCGCAAAAGAATTGGAAGTTTAACTATGACATTCAGTATGTTTTGAATTTCTTGTGCAAATTTCTAACGGGGTTTGCCAAAAACAAAAAACTTTTCATCCATTTTTCTTTATCTCCGCACTCTAACCATCTCCCCTTCACTTCTAAACCAAAAACATCTTTTTTGTCTCTTATTATATTTTTTATTGCATTGGCTAAATAAATATCGCCATTTTGAGGTTTCGTCTTTCTAATGTATGGGAATATCTCCGGAGTTAAAACGTATTTTCCAACTAAGGCGAAATTTGAAGGGGGTACCTTTGGTTTCTCAATTATATCTTCTATCTTATATAGACGATTTTTGATTTTTTTTATCTTCGGTACTCCGTAACTAAGAAGTTCTTTTTTCGATTTTTTATAAAGACAAAGCAAGGGTTTTTTAATTTTTTTAAATGTTTCCAAAAGTTGAGCTGCCATTTTTGGTCCTTCATCATTAAAGGAAATATCATCCCCAAATAAAACTAAAAATGGTTCATTTCTAACGAATTTTTCTGCTTTTAAAATTGCGTCTCCATCTCCCAGCGGTTTTTCTTGCAAAATATAGCGATATTTTATTTTTGGAATACTGTTTAAAACTTCGATTGCCTTTATTTTATTTCTTTTTTTTAGGAGGTCTGTGAGTTCTTTTTCTTCTCTAAAATATTTCAAAATATAATTTTTGAAAATCTCTTTTTTTTCAGGCGAAATAACAAAAATGATTTCCCTTACTCCGGTCTCTAATGCTTCTTCAATAATGTATTGAATTACGGGTTTAATTCCCAAAGGGAAAAATTCTTTGGGTATCACTTTTGATAAAGGTAAAAACCTCGTCCCCAAACCGGCTATTGGTATGACTGCCTTTTTTACCCCCCACCACTTTTTTGAAGATTTAGGTAGCTGAAAAACCTCTTTTTTTGAAAGATTATTTTTTTTGAAAAGTGGTGGGGGGTTAATCCTTGCCATAAAGAAAATTAAGATTTTTTGGAAAAGATTTTAAAGGCTTTTTTTCTTTCAATTTTGGAATTTTTTTGTAATTTTTATTTTTGATCCAACCACAAATTGTATAATAATAGCAAAATCCTCTCTTTTTTTCAATGCTTTTGTAATCAGATTTACATTTTTTTGAAGTCCAATTTGCCACTTTTAATGTTTTTGAAGAAGGATTAATTGTCGTGTGGCCAAAATTTGGTGGAATTAAAATAAACTCCCCTCTTTTTGCTCGAAAAAAATAGATATTTTTTACCTCCTTATCTTGGATTAAAAAAAGGGCAAGCCCGGCCAAAACCTTATACAATTCCCCATAATTTCCAATATGATAATGGCCTTTTGTCTTGACGAATTCCTTGCCCAACATTCTTGGTGGAATAATAGTAATATCATATCTTAAATCATCTTTTTCTTTAATTCCCCGATACATATAATAAAGCTCAAAATTATTAGTTTTTTTTAACCAAACTCTGTCATAAAGAACTTTTCTTAATTGATAAAGAAATCTAATCTCCGGCTTCTTAGTTTTAAGTTTTAAGTTTTGGTTTTGACTTTTGACTTTTGAGTTTTGAGATTTTATTTCCATACCCTTTTAGTTTCGATATACCAATTGCTAATGTCAGAAAATCTCTTTGAAGGATCGACAATCACTCCTTCTTTTACCCCTTTAATTTCTTTTGAAACAAGATAATGATAATCGGGATTATATAAAAATATAGCCGGAGCATCTTCGATTATTAATTCTTGAAATTCTTCTAAATTTTTCTTTCTTTCTAACTCATCCAAAGATTTTCGTGCCGTTTCCAAAAGTTCATCAACTTTTTTATTCTCGTAATTTGAGAGATTTAAACCCAATTCTCCCTTTTGGGAAGAATGCCAAAAAGGAAAAGGATCGGGAATCAATTCTAAAATTTCACCAAATAAAAGCGTCTCAAACTGTCTCTTTCGGAGAATAATATCTCTTTCTGAACTGGTAAAGGTTTTGATATCTACGGCTGCTCCCAGCGCTTCCCATTGACTTTTTAAAATTGAAGCAACTTTAACTAAAACCGGGTCGTCAACAGCTGTCACAGTTGTCAAAGAAAAGGAAAGAGGAATAATTTCTTCTGGTTTTTCAAAACAAATTTCATTCAATTTTTCTTGAGTTTTTCCTCTCACCTCACCGGTTCCTTTTTCTAAATCGTAAGGTTTTAAAATATCATCTTTGTATTTTTCTTGGAACAAAATGACGGCCTCTTTTGTTTTTTGACCAAAGTAACCGCTAATTTCTCCTTCCGGATAAATTTCCTTATCTTTTGCCAAACATTTTTGGAGTTCTTCTACTTCTTTACCTTTTGAGCCCAAAGAAAGATTGCTTTTAAATTGAAAAGCCAGTTCCTTTTTTATCGTTTTTTCTCTAAGACCGTCCCCATCTTCGTCTTTGAATCCGGCTTTTTCCAAAATTTCTTTTGCCTTCTCTATATCAAATTGATAAATTTTTGAGGGCTCTTTGAAGTCATAAATATCGGGTAGAATTGGCGAGGAGACAATTTTCCCGAAATTAGAAAGAACTTTATTTAAAACCTCGTTTTTATTTGTTCCGTAATTAAGAGCGACCCTAACCTCTTTTTCCGATAGAACCCTTGAATTTTTTAAATTAAAAAAAACAGCAAAATATCTTGGCAAAGTGAAAGAGTAGAGATTGGTAGAATTGGTAAGATTGGTAAAACTGGTGAGGGAAGTCGGAGAAAATCCTTTTATCTCTCCTTTCGTCCAGGCCTCAAGTAATTTTTCTTCTGAATCAAAAAATCTAAAGGAAATTTTTGGAAGATATGGTTTTTGACCAAAATATGAGGGATTTCCAATTAAATCTAAAGAGATGATTTTTCCTTCTTTATCTTGAAATAAATTTTTTAATTTGTAAAGTCCTGAGCCAATCGGATTTAAATTGGCTGTTGCCAAAAGAAAGTTTTGGGGAGGAATGTTTTCCCAGACGTGTTTCGGTGTTATTTTTAAGGCGCAATTTTCTAAAAAAATAGCTGATTCATTTTTTAATTTAAAACGAACCGCCAGATCAGAAATTTTTTCCACTTCAATTCCTAACCACATTGGTCTTAAAGGACTTGTAATATCCGGATTTTGAATCGTGTCAACAGTGAAAATTATATCATCGGCCGTTAAGGGGACTCCATCTTGCCAAAAAAGATTTTCTTTTAAATAAAATTCATAAACTTTTCCTTCTTCTAAAATTTTGTAATCTTTTGCCAAGTCTGGAACTATTTTTCCATTTTCATATTTCATCAAACCAGAAAAAATGAGCTCGACTAAATCTCTATCGACATCTGAAAGGGGAGCATAAATTGGCTGAATCCATCTCGGAGAACCCACAACCCCCTCAATATATTCACCACCCCGAGCCGGGACAATTTTTGTATTTTTTAAATAAAAATCAATCAAAAGAAAAGAAGAAGAAACAATAAAGATGAAAAAGAAAATAAAAAAAGAAATTTTCTCTTTTTTTGTTAAAACATTAAAGAATTGTCGCCACTGAGATTTTTTTGGCAATTTCATTTTAAAGAATTAAATTAAGTAAAGCCAAAGAGACAAATATGATTCCAAAAATTATTGTTAGCCAAAAAATTTTCTTCTCTAATCCTCTTCTGGTAGCATAAAATCCACCTCCTCCTCCAAAAGCAGCTCCTAGACCTCCTCCTCTTTTTTGTAACAAAATTGAGAGAATTAAAAATATAGCCACTATTATTTGCGAAATTGCTAAATATTCCTTCACCCCGTTAGAAGTCTATCATTATATAGCAAGAAGCTAATTTCAGATAGACTTTTGTTCTTTAATTATACCCCGTTATCGTGAAGCAGAAAAAATTTCTATAATTTTTTCTGCCCAAGACTTCTAACGGGGTTCATGATTTTAATCCTAAAAGAAAATTAATAAGCCAGACAATTATTGTTGTCCAAAAAAGAGAAATTATGCCAAGAATTTGAAATTCTAAAAACAAAATATCCAAAATCCAAATTATTACCATATTAATTATTAAAGAAAATAAACCGAAAGTTAAAATTTTCAAAGGTAAAGTAATCTTATCTAAAATTGGTTTGATAAAAAAATTAATAAGTCCCAAAATTCCACCAACCAAAATTAGAATTTGCCAAAATTGAGTTAATTTTATTCCAAAAAAACTGCTTTCTGGCAAAACTTCCAAAGAAACTCCCGGGACAAATTTTACAGCTAAAAATATTCCCAAAATTCCGGCAACTATATGCCAAAATAATTTTTCCATTTTATTTACTGAGCTTTCGCGTAGCGAAAGCGAAAGTGAAGAAGAAGTAATCTTCTTCGACTAATGATATCAAATTTTCATTTTTCAAACAAGGCCCCTTCTCTCAGCTTTTTGTGATAGCTGATGGCAAATCGATGAGCTTCATCTCTTAATTGTAAAATTAAATTAAAAATTTCTCTTGGCAAGGTTTTCAATAAAATTGGGTTTTTTTGTCCTTCGATAAATAATTCATTTTTCTTCTTAGCTAATGCCACAACTTTTATCAATTTGCAATTTGCAATTTGCAATTTGCAATTTAGCGCAGCTGAAAGCTGCGCTTTACCCCCATCAATCAGCATTAGACCTGGGTAAGGCCATTCGGGATGCTTTAATCTTCGAGCTAAAATTTCTTTTAGCATGACAATATCGTTTGGTTTGCCAGATATTTTGATCTTGAATTTTCGGTAAAAATTTTTATCAGGAAGACCATTAACAAAAATTACCATTGAACCTGTCGCTAATTGTCCCTGAATATTAGAGACATCATAGGCTTCGATTCTGGAAATTCCCCTTTTACTTTTTAAAATTCCTTTTAAAATTTCTTGGATTCTTTGCCAATCTGATTGAGGTAATTGAGGTTCAAAAATTTTAGCATTAGCTAAAATTTTCTCTAAAGCTTCAATTTGATTTCTCATTTTGGCTGCCCTTTCAAAATCTTGCAATTTTGAGGCCTCTTTCATTTCTTTTTTTAAATTTTTTAAAACCTGAGTTTTCTCTCCTTGAAAAATTTGGAAAACATTTTTGGCATTCTTTTGGCACTCTTTTTTTATTTTTTCAAAAAGAATTTTTTCTTCCAATTTCGTCTTTATTAAACAAGGAGCTGGGCATCTTCCCAGATGATACCAAAGACACGGCCTTTTTGGCAAGGTTTTACAAGAACGATAGGGGAATACCTTCCTCAAAATTTTTAGAGTTTGCTTTAGAGCTTTCCCATCGACAAAAGGACCCGCAAAATTGTAAATTGTAAATTGTAAATTAGAAATTGGGTTTGGTTGGTGAGTTAAAAATATTCTGGGGAAATCTTCGTTTGTCATACCAACGAAAAAATAGTTTTTATCATCTCGCCAAACAACATTATATTTTGGCTGATATTTTTTAATGAGATTTGCCTCAAAAATCAGAGCTTCGATTTCCGATTTTGTTTTTATGTAGCCAATTTTTGAAACTTGGTTAATAAATAAATTATCCCGATAAGCGGGTTGCTGGAAATGATTTTTCACTCTTTCGCGAATATTCGCCGCCTTTCCGATATACAAAATCTCTTTGTTTTTGAAGGCATAAACTCCAGGAGATTTTGGTAATTGAGAAATTTTATTCCTTGATAAAAATTTGAATCCCATCTCAATAGCTTATCATATATTGATTTTTTTTCAGAATTTCTTAAAATAATAGTTATGGCTGAAAATTTTATCAAAGTTAGGGGAGCAAGGGTACATAATCTCAAAAATATCAATGTTGATATTCCAAAAAATAAACTTATTGTCATCACTGGGATTTCGGGCTCGGGAAAATCTTCTTTGGCCTTTGATACTCTTTATGCTGAAGGTCAAAGGAGATATGTTGAATCCCTTTCAGCTTATGCCCGGCAATTCTTGGGAGTGATGGACAAACCCGATGTTGATAAAATTGAAGGCATTAGTCCGGCAATTTCAATTGACCAGAGAAAGGCAGCTCACAATCCTCGTTCGACAGTCGGGACAATTACGGAGATATACGATTATCTCCGTCTTTTATTTGCTAGAATTGGAAAACCCCATTGTCCAAAATGTGGAAAGTCGGTTTCCCGACAGACGATTGATCAGATAACAGAACAGATTTTGACCCCCCACCACTTTTTAAAGAAAGGGGCTAGTTATAAAAATAGAATGAAAAGTGGTGGGGGGGAAATTACAATTTTGGGGCCAATAATTCGAGGAAGAAAAGGGGAATATCGAGGAGTTTTAGAAGAAATTCAAAGATCGGGTTTTGTCAGAGTAAGAATTGACGGAATAATTCATAGGGTGGAGGAAGCCTTAGGATTGAAGCTAGGAAGATATAAAAAACATAACATAGAAGTGGTGGTGGATAGATTGATTTTAGACAAGGATTTAGATAGATCAAGATTAGTGGATTCATTAGAAACTGCTTTAAAATTAGGAAAGGGAGTGGCCATTGTCGATTCAAAAAAGAATGACTTAGTGTTTAGCGAACATTTTGCCTGCGAGGAATGTGGGATTTCTTTGCCGGAATTAGAGCCCCGGCTTTTTTCTTTCAATTCTCCTTATGGTGCCTGTCCGGCCTGCCAGGGTTTGGGTGAAAAATTGGAGGTTGATCCAAAATTAGTAATACCAAATCCTAATTTATCAATTGCCGAAGGAGCAATCTTTCCCTGGGCTCATGCTTCTCATAAAGTAGGTAGGCAAGGATTTTTCTGGTGGCAATTGGAAAAATTGGCTGAAGAAGAAAACATTGATTTATATTGCCCAGTTAAGAATTTAGCCAAAGAAAAAATCAGTTTGATTTTACATGGTTCTGCCCCCCACCAGGGCTCTGGTGGGGGGTTTGAAGGAGTGATTCCTTGGTTAGAAAGAAGATATCATGAAACTGAATCAGATGCCACCCGAGAAGAGATTGAAAAATATATGATTGAAAAGAAATGCGAGAAATGCCAGGGGAAAAGATTAAAACCAGAAGTTTTGGCAGTGACTGTGGCTGGGAAATCAATTGATCAAATTGTTGAAATGAGCATCAAAAATTCAAAGGAATTTTTTGAAAATTTACTAAAACCTAACACCTCGGGTACCCGCGGAGCGGGTGTAACACCTAATGAACTCAGAATTGCCCACCCAATCATCAAAGAGATCATTAATAGATTACAATTTCTAATTGATGTTGGATTGGATTATTTAACTTTGGATAGAAAGGCGGCTACCTTGGCTGGTGGTGAGGAACAAAGAATAAGATTAGCAACCCAGATTGGCTCAAAATTGACCGGGGTTTTGTATATTTTGGATGAGCCATCAGTCGGTTTACATAGCAGAGATCAGGGAAGATTAATTGAAACTTTGAAAAAATTAAGGGATTTAGGAAATACAGTGGTTTTATGTGAACATGACGTCCAAACCATTAGAAATGCCGATTGGATAATAGATATTGGGCCGGGTGCAGGAAAGCATGGCGGACGGATTACATTTGAAGGAACGCCGAAAGAACTTCTCAAAAGTCATACCTTGACTGGGGATTATTTATCTGGCAGGAAAAAAGTTGAAATTGCAAAATGTGGGGACAGGGGAGGGACAGGGCAGGGACAGTCCCTCATAATAAAGGGAGCAAAGGAACACAATTTAAAAAACATTGACGTTAAGATTCCCTTAGGAAAATTCGTTTCCATTACTGGGGTTTCAGGTTCGGGAAAAAGTTCTTTAATGAACGATATTTTAGCTAAAGCTTTGATGAAAAAATTTTACAAATCAAAAGAAGAAGCGGGAAGACACGAAGCAATTTTAGGAACAGAAAATTTAAATAAAGTTGTTTTAGTTGATCAATCACCGATTGGCAGAACACCGAGAAGCAACCCTGCCACTTATACTGGCGCTTTTTCCTATATTAGGGATTTGTTTGCTAGAACAAAAGAAGCCAGGGTGAAGGGGTATAGGCCGGGACGCTTTTCTTTCAATGTGAAAGGCGGAAGATGTGAGGCTTGCCAAGGTCAGGGTCAAATCAAAATTGAAATGTATTTTTTGCCAGATGTTTATGTTCAGTGCTCAGAATGTAAGGGGAAGAGATTTAACAAAGAAACCCTTTTGGTTGAATACAAAGGAAAAAACATTGCTGATTGTCTGGAAATGACGGTTGAAGAAGCCTTAGAATTTTTCAAAAACATCCCTGTATTATACCAAAAATTGAAAACTTTATATGATGTCGGGCTGGGTTATATTGAATTGGGGCAACCCGCTCCTTCTCTTTCTGGCGGAGAGGCCCAGAGAGTAAAATTGGCAACTGAACTTTCCAAAAAAGCAACTGGTAATACATTATATATTTTGGATGAGCCAACTACTGGCCTGCATTTAGATGACATTAAAAAATTAATTTTTGTTTTAAGAAGTTTAGTTGATAAAGGAAATACCGTTCTCTGTGTTGAACATAATCTCTCCATTATTCGTAATACGGATTATGTTATCGATTTGGGCCCAGAAGGGGGAGTTAAAGGAGGTCAAATTGTAGCTGAAGGTACTCCCTATGAAATAGCTAAAAACCGCAAATCTTATACTGGTAAGTATTTGAGAGAAGTTTTCTCTGGTAAGGTTCTTTGATTTCGCTTGAC
>Ga0210057_1001750_pt1 | contig 32396 bp, 29 predicted proteins | sample CryGeyCG2114_010_2_FD_183968 | JGI IMG/M metagenome (GOLD analysis project Ga0210057, IMG submission 183968) | Groundwater microbial communities from aquifer - Crystal Geyser CG10_big_fil_rev_8/21/14_0.10 (SPAdes) (version 2) | ecosystem: Environmental > Aquatic > Deep subsurface > Groundwater ... | reverse complement strand
GATCTTAATATCCGGAGAGAGGCAGCCACTGCTTTAGGCAGCCTTGGACCAATTGCCCTTGATGATTTAAGGCTGTTGGTTAAAGATGAAGATCTTAATGTCCGGAGAGCGGCAGCCACTGCTTTAGGCAGCCTTGGACCAATTGCCCTTGATGATTTAAGGCTGTTGGTTAAAGATGAAGATCTTGATGTCCAGAGAGAGGTAGCCACTGCTTTAGGCAGCCTTGGACCAATTGCCCTTGATGATTTAAGGCTGTTGGTTAAAGATGAAAAATGGTTTATCCGGAGAGCGGCAGCCACTGCTTTAGGCAGCCTTGGACCAATTGCCCTTGATGATTTAAGGCTGTTGGTTAAAGATGAAGATCTTGATGTCCAGAGAGAGGCAGCCACTGCTTTAGGCAAAATACAAGTTGGAAAACTTGACCAGCAAAAAAAACAGGAGGTTATCAGAAACTTTATTTATTCCCAGGAGCCTCTTTTGGCCAATCCTTTGGCTAAAGATTTGATTGATAAAGATAAGCCTGATTTTCCTCTCTATCCTTTGTTTGATGTTGTGAATAAACTTAGGAATGATTATCCTTCATTGATTGGTCTGGTAGTCTTAGGCAGTCTTTCCAAGGGTTATTGGATACCGGGACGGGATATTGATTGGGGTTTGGTTTTTAAAGAAGGCTCCTCTGAAAAAAAAACAGATCTAATTACCAATAATTTTAAAAAGGCCGTTGACAGCTTGGGATTTAGACTTTGCCAAAATAATTCTCTGCCAACTTCTGACAACTATATGGAGGTTGACCCTTCTAAATTGGAAATTGTTTTTAATGGTCTGTTTTTTGGTAATAGAAAAGAACTGGGTAAAGTTCAAAAAAAAATCCTTGAAAAAATTAATCAGTCAAAATGGAGAGAAATCCAGCAAGTTTGGGAAGATAGTTTAAATAATTATTCAAAAATGGCCGGACGCTTTGGTTTAGGCCAGGAAGAAATAGACCTGGTTATAAATTCAAGAATTCTTCTTTGGTCTTTACCTGATCTGGAAACAATGCGTCAACACCAATAAACTCTAAAAATTAAAACTGTAAGACTTTCATAATAATTAGAATTAGCCTTAATTTGTTTTTTTAAACAAAGCTTTCTTTTAAAATTTGAAAATTTCTTTAAAAAATACCTTGAAAGAGCAGGCTTTCTTTTAGTTATTTAAGGGCTTTTAATGGTCAAGGTATACTGATATACTAAAAAAATGGAGAAACAGATAGAGAAATTAGTTATAAAGCTAGTCAAAAAGCTTTATAACTTTGATTTAGAACCGAATCAATTTTTAGCTGAGCCGCCTGATAATGAAGTTTTTGGTGATTTTAGTTCCAATATTGCTTTAATTTTAGGAAAAAAACTTAAAAGAAAGCCAATGGATTTAGGTCAGGAGATTGTTAAAGAGCTTGAAAAGGACAAGAGTTTAAATTCTGTTTTTGTCAAAATTGAAGTTTTACCCCCTGGTTTTATTAACTTTCATTTTAAAAAAGAATATTTACTAAAACTTTTTAAGTTAGCTTTGGAAAAAGGGGCGGAATATGGGAGTAATAATTATTTTAAGGGGAAAAAGATAATGGTTGAGTATGCTCATCCTAATACTCACAAGCTTTTTCATCTTGGCCACTTGAGAAATATCACTAATGGTGAAGCAGTAGTCAGAATTTTAAAATCTTTGGGAGCTAAGGTAATCAGGGCTAATTATCAGGGAGATGTGGGGATGCATATTGCCAAGTGCTTATGGGCAGTAAAAAAAGATAAAATTTCTTTTAAGACTTTAAAAAACTTGGATCAGAAAATTGAATATTTAGGGAAGGCTTATGTTAAAGGGAATAAGGCTTATGAGAAAAATAAGAAAGCTAAAGCCGAGATTTTAGAGGTTAACCGGAAAATTTATGAGAAAAAAGATCAGGAGATTATTGATCTTTGGCAGGAAACCAGGCAGTGGAGTTTAGATTATTTTGAGAGGATTTATAAAAGGCTTGATTCTTGTTTTGACCGCTTTTATTTTGAATCAGAAGTGGCTTTAAAAGGGAAAGAAATAGTTTTAAAGGCTTTAAAAAAGGATATTTTTAAAAAGAGTAAAGGGGCAATTATTTTCCCAGGTTCAAAATATGGCCTTCATGATAGGGTTTTTATAACTTCCCAAGGGAATCCGACTTATGAGGCTAAAGACATGGAATTAGGCCGGCTCCAGTTTGAAGAGTATAATCCTGATTTTATTATTCACAATGTTGGGCCAGAGCAGGCAGAGTATTTTAAAGTTATTTTTAAAGCTTTGGAAATGGTTTCCCCTTTTACTAAAGATAGGGAAAAACACTTGCTTTATGGTTGGGTGAGATTAAAAAAAGGCAAGATGAGTTCCAGGTTAGGTAATGTTGTTACCGGTGAATGGCTTTTAGATGAAGCTAAAAAAAGATTGAAAAAAGAGTTTCCGGAAACAAAAAAGGAAATTTTGGAAATGATTGGGACGGGAAGTGTTAAATATTCTTTTCTAAAAGTTGGTTCTGCCACTGATTTGGCCTTTGATATTGATGAGTCAATTTCTCTTCAGGGGAATTCCGGGCCTTATTTACAATATACCTATGCCCGTTGTTTGTCAGTTTTAAACAAGGCGGGGATTGATATTAAAACCAAGTCTGATAGCTTAGGGTTTAGAGAAAAAGACTTGGTTTTAAATCAGGAAGAACTTGGTTTATTAAGAACTTTTCTAAATTTTTCTCAAGTGGTTTTAAGAGCCGGTCAGGAATACAGTCCTAATTTAATCGCTAACTTTTTATATGATTTTTCCAAAAATTACAACGCTTTTTATAATAAGCACCGGATTTTAAAGGAAAAAGATAAGGATAAAAGAATCTTCAGATTGGCTTTAACCAAGATAACTGGGGTAATTATTAAAAAAGGCTTATATCTTTTGGGAATTAAAGCACCCCAAAAGATGTAGCTTATTTTTCTTCTTCAATGCCAAAATAGTTACGGTAGATTTGAATTATTCTGTTTTGAAGGCTTTCTTCGTCGGGTTTAGTTGTTTCTTCTTCCGGTTGTTTAACCCTTTTTTCCGCCTCTTTTATTAACTGTTTAGATAAGCCTTGCATATCAAGATAACCAGTTTCTACTAAAAGATGGAGATTAAAACCAGGGTCTAATAAAGCCTGGCCTAGTATTTGTGATGTTTCTTGTTGCCAGCTACGGATGCTAGGAAGGGGGTTTCCGCTTTCAATTCCTCCAGAAAGATGAAGGTCATCATTAACAGGTAAAATAGGTTTAGGGTTGTTTTCGGCCATAAGTTACTTATTGTATGCTGAATATTATTTTTGTCAAGGACCATCCGTATTGCCTCATTTAAAAAAGTACTTGAAACGGTGATTCGTTGACTCATCAAAAAAGTACTTGAAATCTTTATTAATTTTTTAATTGTTTTTCCTGTATTTTTGTTCTTCTTAACTTTTCTTTTAAAGCAGAATATTTTAAAAGCTTGTTTTGTAATCTTTCTAGATTCCTTTTTAGCCAAGCTGGGTTTAGTTTAACATATTGGGCTTTAAGTTTGTCTTTGACTTTTTGATTAAGGGATTTTGATTCTAAAAGTCTTTGATAAGGAGTTTTTGCCTTATCATACTTTTTAGTCACCTTAGCCCCATTTCTTGTTTTTTCTTTTAATTTCATCACCGGTTGAAAGAAGTTAACATAAAGCCTTAGGTTTTGGTAAAGCTCTCTAATTATTTTTAGTTCTTCTTCACTATCATAGCGGTTGTAGCCAATAGCCCTCCTGATAACCGAGTAATTCTTCTGCTCAACATGACACTGATCATTTTTCCTGTTCGCCCGGCAGCGGGTAAAGGTAATTTTATTAATTTCACAATATTTAAAAAGGTGGGCGTTAATAAAAGGACTGTCATTATCAGAATCTATGCCCAAAATGGGGAAAGCTAGGTTTTGTTCAACCTTCTTCAATCTATTAAAGACTCGGTATTGGGACTTGCCCATAACTGCCTCTGGTTCCACCCAGCCGGAATAGACATCAGTAAAGTTAAGGCTGAAAATATATTCTCCTGCATTTACTTCGCCGCAGTGAGCTACCAGGTCAATTTCAAAGAACCCTGGTCTTAAATCATCCCAGTCGCTAAAAGTCCTTATCTTTATTTTATTCTTAAGCAGTGTTCCTGGTTTAGTGGTAGAAAAACCCTTTTTAAACTGATAACTTTTTTTAGTATTTTTAAGCAGTCTATCAATTGTGGCAGGGCTGATCTTTAATAGCTTTTTCTTTGTTTTTTCATCCACTTTTATTTCACCAAATCTTTCCAGAACAAGAATAACGGTAGGCAAAAAAGGACCCAGTCTTTTAGAGCAAATACAATCACAAATGACCCAGATTTTTTTAAGGACGGAGGAGACTTTCTGGTCATACTTTTTAGCCTTGATTCTTTTTTGTTTGCTTTTTTTCCTTCTTCCATCTTCAAAGACAACAACATTAAAACCTCTTGTTTTGATTTGCCTAACAATCTTAACTTTTGCCTTCTGTCTTAAAACTCTTGCGGCATAGGAACGGTTATACCCAGTAGTTCTGGTAAACTCACTAAGGATAATTCCTTTCTCTTTTTTCCCTGCCTTTTTATACCTTAAAGCTACCTGTCTTGAAACTGCCTGTTTTTGCTTCATAGTCAACATGATTATCTTTCTGTTTAGAAAAAAAATTAATAATGATAAATCATTTCTAAACAGCGGTAAGATAACCAAAAATATTAAATGATTTCAAGTACATTTTTATTTGAGGCAACGATACAATTTGGAGTACATTTTTAGTGAGGCAATTCGCCATCTTGACAAGTCCCCTAAATTATATATAATTAGGGGATAGTTAACCTAAATTATATTAAAATGGGGGAAAATGATTGTTAAAAGAAAAATTCAGTCAAGAGTGGAAAAAGAATTTTTTAAAGGAAAAATCATTATTATTTATGGTGCCCGTCGGGTAGGAAAAACAACTTTAATTAAGGAGATTCAAAAGAATTTTCCTCAGCAATCTGTTTATTTTAACTGTGATGAGCCTGGAGTGAGAAAGTCATTTGAAAATACCGGTTCAAAAGAATTAAAGGATTTGATTGATGACTGGCGTTTGGTTTTTATTGATGAAGCCCAGAGAGTGAAAAATATTGGTTTGACTTTGAAATTAATAGTTGATAATTTTCCCCATATTCAAGTGGTGGCCACTGGTTCTTCTTCTTTTGATCTTTCTAATAAGATTGTTGAGCCTTTGACTGGTAGAAAAAGAGAGTTTTACCTTTATCCTTTTAGTTTATTAGAATCAGCAAGGCTTTATAGTTATGAGAGGATAAAGAAAAGCTTGGAAGAAAAAATTATTTTCGGAATGTATCCGGAAATTGTCCTGGAAGAAAAGAAAAAGGGAAAAGAGGTCCTTTTAAAAGAACTTAGTAAAAGCTACCTTTACAAGGATATTTTACAGTATCAACAGGTTAAAAACCCGGAAATTCTATCTAAACTGCTCCAAGCTCTGGCTTTGCAAATCGGCAATGAGGTTTCCTATAATGAATTGGCAGGACTTTTGAAGATAGATAAAAAAACTGTTGCCCGATATATTAATCTTTTGGAAAAAGCTTTTGTTGTTTTCAGGCTCAGGCCTTTTAGCCGCAACTTAAGAAAAGAACTTTCTAAGCTTAGGAAAATATATTTTTATGATACGGGGATTAGAAATGCTTTGATTAATAATTTAAATCCACTTGATTTAAGACAAGATGTTGGGGCTTTATGGGAGAACTTTATGATAAGCGAGAGAATTAAAAATAACTTTAATCTGGGGACTGATTTTAATTATTATTTTTGGCGGACTCACCAAAAAGAGAAAATTGACTATTTAGAAGAAGCGGGAGGAAAATTATTTGGCTTTGAATTTAAATGGAAAAATAGCCGGTTGAGGAAGCCAAAAACATTTATTCAAACCTATCCTAAGAGCGAATTAAAATTAATTAATCAAGACAGTTTTAAGGATTTTTTAAGGCTAAAATAAACTAATGTTAAAAAACAAGATCTTTATAATAGAAAAATTTATTTTATTTTTAACTAGTCTCCTGGTATTTTTTAGTCTTTCTTTTTTCTTGTTTCCCGGCTTTGTTCAAGCAAAGGATTATTCTTTTCCCCAAGTTAACTTTAATATAAGGATTCAGGAAGATGGTTCTTTTGAAGTTTTAGAAGAGAGAACCTATAATTTTTCCGGTTCTTTTTCCTGGGGAGATTATTTTATTCCTTTAAAAGAAGATTATGAAATTATGGATTTTAAGGTGGGGGATGAAAGTGGCTGGTATAACCGAGGGATTTTTGAAACCCCGGGTAATTATATTGTTACCACTACTAATAATAAGCTTTATGCCAAATGGTTTTATAAAGCCTTAAATGAAGAAAAAACCTTTACTATTTCCTATAAAGTTTTGAAAGGAATTAAAAAACATCAGGATATTGCTGAGTTTTACTGGCAGGTAATTGGTGATCAGTGGGATAAAGGAGTTAACAATGTTCAGGGGAAAATAACTTTGCCTGGAGATTCGGGGGATAATAAAATATATTGCTTTGGCCATGGTTATTTAAATGGAAAGCTTAAAATACCCAGTCAGTCAGAATGTTTATTTCAAGCCGACAATTTACCCCAAAAAACCTTTTTAGAAATTAGATTTCTTTTTGAAAAAAGTTTAGTTAGTGATGTTAATACTATTTTAGGGAAGAGCAGTTTAGCTAATATTTTAGCGGAAGAAGAAAAATTTGCCAAGCAGACGGAAACAACCAAAAAAAAGACCAGAATAATATTAATTTTTCTTATTGGTTCTAGCCTGGGTGCTTTTATATATTTTCTTAAAGGTGCTCTAGGGTATTTTAAAGACTGGTTAAAATATGGCAGAGATTTGCCCTTACCTTCAATAAACCTGGCTGATAAGCTTCATGAACCGCCCTCAGATTTAGCCCCGGCCATGGTAGAGGGGATAATAAAATTAAGTAAAAACTTGTCTTCAAAAGTCTTTTTGTCAACTATTTTATCTCTAGTTTTAAAAAAGCTTATTCGGATTAAATCTTTTAAAAAAATTAAAACCGGTCTTTTGGGTCAGATAACTGGTTATGACTATAGTTTAGAAAAAACTTTAGAATATGGGGGAAAATATAGTTCTTTATTGGATTTTGAGAAAGATCTTTTGGATTTTCTTTTTGACAAGGTGGGTAAAGGAAAAAATGAAATTGAGTTTAAACAAATCAAAATATATTCCCAGAGCCATCCGACAAGTTCATATAACTTTTTTCAGGATTTTCAAAAAAAAGCTTTTGCCAATATTATTGAATCAGGCTTTTTAGAAAAGGAAAGCCATGAAAAGACCTCTCAACTGAAAAGAAAAGAGATTTGGTTAGGGTGGGGAATTAATTTTGTTTTAATTTTTATTACTATTCCTTTAATGACTAGTAATCCAGCTATTTCTGCCGCCCTAATAGTTATTTTTCCCTTGGTTTTTATTGAATTAGGAATAATTGTGCTTTTATCAATTTTTGCTTCTTATGGGGAAAAAAGAAGTGAGTCGGGTAGAAAAGAGGCCGCCTCTTGGTTGGCTTTTAAAAGCTGGTTAAAAGACTATTCGATTACCAAAGCTTATCCGGTTGATTCGCTGGTTTTATGGGAAAAATATCTGGTTTATGGGACTTTACTGGGTATTTCTGTCAAAGCTTTGGCTAGTTTACCGATTAATTTTTCCGCTCCTGACCGCCAAATCTTTTTAGCTTATTATGGGGGAACGCCTTCAGGTCAGTTTGGGACTAATTTAAGTTCTTTTTCCGCTGGTTTAAGTAATTTATCCTCAGCGGCTTCTTCGCTGTCTTCAACTTTTTCTTCTTCTTATGGAGCCTCAGGAGTCGGTTCTTCGGGCGGGTTTTCCGGTGGCGGTGGAGGCGGAGGCGGTGGTGGAGGCGGGGGAGCGGGTTAAAATATTGACAAAACCCTAAGAATTTATTAAAATCTTTAAGGTTTAAAATAATCTAGTTTTGTTTTATTAATTTTTAAAGTTTTTTTTATGGAAAATTTACCAGAAGTGCCAATTTTTGATCAAAGTCAGCCTCATGAATTGGGAGAACAAGCGGGTGCTTTTGAAATAGCTGATCATTGTTTAAGTGGGGCTTTGTTAGATAGCATGGATTTTTCTAATTGGTTGAGTAATTTAGATGAAAAAGCTGTTCTTCAAGATTTAGAAGAAGCTGGAATTTTTTAAGCAAGCTTTTTATAGATTATCTTCTTTTTCTTATTTTTTTGAGTTTTTGGATAAACTTATTCCTAAAATTAAACTTAAAGTGAGGAGTCCCTGTTGAAGGGTGAAAAAATAGTGGTCAAATAGGCCTAAAAAAAGAATTAAGCCGAGGGGCAGATAAAGGGATTTTGTCTTTTTTAAATTTAAGGCTTTAAAAAAAAGAATTAAGCCGGCTAGGCCGGTTTCTGAAAGAATTAGAAGGAAAATATTATGAACTGGCTGTAAAAAGCGGTAGTTAGCTTCAATAATACCAAACTCTTCCATTCTAGGAATAAAATTATTTAAACCCACTCCTGTGATAGGAGAGCTGAGCCCCATCTTTAAGCCAATCTCAGTCAGTTTTAACCTTTTGCTGATTGAACTGGGATCAGAAAATTTAGAAAAAGAAAGATAAAGTAAAACTAAGAAAAGGAGGCTTAGCCCGGGATAAAACTTTTTCAACTTTAGTTTAAAGATTAAAAAAAGAAAGCTTAAAAAAGCTAAGTAAGCTGGTAAAGAAAAAGTTAAACTTAAGGCTATTATCCCTAAAAGTAAACTCAGTTTTTTTAAAAGACTTTTCTTTTGGAAAAGGATAATTAGGCTTAAACTGACGACTAAAAAACCTGCCAGCATATTAGGATGAGGGGTGGTTCCTAAGGGTGGCGCTTTTAGTTGACCCAAAAAGCTTATTTTTTTTATTCCTAAAGTACTTAAGTTATATGGCTGTTCTCCTAAAAAAAGATAAGAGAAAATTGAGCCTTGTTTTAACCATTGAGCTAAACTTAGTAGGGACTGGAAAATAATGGAAAAAGAAAGAGCTTTAGTAATGTTGTTGATATCCTTTTTTATAGAAGGATTATATTTGATATATAAGATAAAGAAAGTAAATTCAAATATTTTTAGGAGTTTATATAAAGCAACCGGGGGATTTAAAGCCTTAAAACAAGAATAAAAAAGGAGTAAAAAAGCAAGAAGATAAACCCAGTTGTTTTTAAAATTAATTTTTTTTAAAAATAGGCTGGGTTTTATATTGATAATTTTTGGCTTTAGTCTTAAAAGCCAAAATATAAGAAGGCTTAAAATTAAAATATCGGTTAAATAAAGGCTGGGAATTAAATAGTCAATTAATATGCCGTGAATATAAGACCATAATTGAGGCCAGTGTTTAGCTAAATTAGAGGGAATAAGAAAGATAAGAAGATAAAAAACATATTTTTCAATTCTTTTAATATTATTTTCTAGTTTAAACCTCATTTTTATTAATTATACCTTAAAAAATCTTTTTTAAAAATGATATTTTATAAATTTTTAAAAGCTGATTTAGGTTAATTTAGGCAACTTAATTAGCCTAATTAAGGCAAAACAGTTGATAAAATCATGATGGCTTTATATTATAAAATATCTTATAATATATTTAAATAAATATATGGCTTTAATAGAACAAGAAAGCAATATTAACCAGCCACCTGTTGAATTTATTACTCCGGCTTTTCAGGAACAATTGTCTGAGCCAAAAAGATTGCCAACGCTTCTTCGAAATTTAATCCCTCTTGATGCCTTAACTCAGGTTTTAATCGATAAAACTCCATTTTCCGGAGTAGAAGCAGCTGATTATTTAGGCAGATTAAATGTTCCCCTTGTTCAAGTTTTAGAAAAAAGAGCCCAAAACCTTAAAAATTCAGAAGATACTACCGGTTTTCAATTTAGTTTTATAAATCCTAGTAATGAAATTATCCAGGTAGCTGTTAAGATGCCTTTAACCCCTCATGGTAAAGTTCCTGAGAAGGTGAAGAAAACATTAAAAGCTCTTAGAGAATATCAACAACATCCCAAAAAAGATAGGCAGCAAAATATTGAAACTGCTTTTTTTAAAGCAAAAGAAGATCCTTATTCTTCCCAGTTTGATTTAAGAGTTTGGCATTCCAGCTTAAAAGAGCTTGAGCAAATTAAGAAATTAAAAGAGGAAATTAATAAAGATCCTAATTGGAAAGAGGCTAATCAAGCACTGGCGGGAATGTCCGTTCCTTGGCTGACTGCCTTTTTGGAAAAAAATCCTAAAATAAAAAAAATAACTAAGCTTGTTTTAGCTGGATTATTAGCTGCTTGTAGTCTAAGGATCTCAACTCCTGAAGCAGTGGTAACTATTCCACCAACCCAAGAACCAGCTTTTACTAGGCCACCTATTGTCCCAACAGAGACTTCTTTACCAAGGGTTAATCCTGTTCCTCAAGAATGGCTCTATCTTTATCCTTTTTTTCAAAGCAAGGGTGACCGTGCCTGTTCCGAATATTCTACTAATATAGCTGATAATGGGGCGGGAAAAGTTAATGAATATTGGGATCCAGAAGCTTTTGGAGTAAAGGATAACGAGAGAAAAATTTGTTATTTTGTTGCCTATCTTAAACTCTATGGTGTTCCAGAAGGGGCAGAGATTGATTTTACTCCGGATTGGTGCCCAAGCAAAGATTGTGGTGGTCTCCAGTCTGAATTTCGGAGTTTGGAAGGCACTCCAGGTTATGAAGAAGCCCCTTTTGCCATTGGCTACCCTTTGCCGGCTGAAGGCGGGGTTTTAAACATAAATGGCCGGGAATATCGCTTAAATTTAAAGTCTGGAGAAAATGTTGTTTCCCTTGCTCCCCCTGATCATCAAAAATTACTCCAAGCGAGAAACATCGATGTCAATAAACTCTGGTTTATTGGTCAAACTGTTGATGTTGAAACAAATAAGGTTCTGACAAAAGAAGATACTTTAATTTTTAAACCCCAGGCTGAAGCAATTGTGAATAAACTTCTTGGCGCCCTCAATGAAAATGTCTTATCAAGAAAAGGCCTTCTTTGGTGGACAGTCGGAACAGACTTAAATAATGAAGTAGTTCTTACGGGTCAATACTATGATCAAGAAGGTAGTCTCCAAGCGTTGTTCTACCCGGATGAGGAAAATGAATTACAACTTCTTTTATCTCCTGAAAAAGGAAGTAAACAAGTAGCGATGATTTATAGGAAAGGCAAGGTTTACGCTTTTATTGGTAATGAAGAAATAGTTAGAGAAAAAAATGAATGGCTGGCTGTTTCTAAGGCTATTGGTGGAGCTGAGAGTCCTGAAACTCCAAGTAAGGCAGAAAAGGATTCTGTTTTAGACCTGCCGCTTTATCTACCGGCCGTTAATGAACCAATAGAATATGTGGCTCAAAGATTTGGTCTGACTGTTTCAAAGATTACTCAAGTCAACCCGACCCTTGGTAAAGAAGTCGATCCTATTAATGGGCTTCGGCTGCCCATTCAGCCGGTTTCAGTAGAAGAATTAGACTTGATAACTATCCGAAATTATGGAGTGACCGCTTATAAAGTGCCAACCCCAGAAGAAATTTGGGCTTTTCTTAAGCAGGAAGGCTGGGAACCAACGGCTTTAACGGTTGACTTAATTCCTGTTACCTGGCTTCTTAGTGACAAGGTTGAGTCACTTCCTAAGGGTTGGAGTTTTCGTCAAGATCCGGATCATCACCGGATTATTGTCTATGTTTCTGAAAAAATGGATATCCATCATTTAGTTCACGAGCTTTGTCATGAAGCCAAAAATACTTCGGATGAAGATGAAACCTGGAAGTGTGTTTTTGAAAGTGTAGAAAAAGCCAAGAGTAGGGGGGAATAAAAGGAACCTTTCAAATTATGAATGAGGAAAATTTGTCAAGGAGAGATTTTTTAAGAGAAGCAAGTCGGGTCATAGTATTAAGTCTTGCTGCTGGTCTGACTGGTTCAACTCCCGAGTCTGGTCCAGAAATCCCTTTTGCTCCTGAAGAGTGGGTTTACTGTTCTTATCCTTTTTTTGAAATAAGGGGAAGTGAGTGTTACGAATATTCTACTAATATAGCTGATAATGGGGCGGGAAAAGTTAATGAATATTGGGATCCGAACTTTCAAGGATCCCAAGATCCCGATAAACGGATTTGTTTTTTGGTTGCCTCTATTCAACTCCATGGGGCTCCAGAAGATTCAGAGGTTGAGTTTACCCCGGATTGTTGCCCGACTAAAGGTTGTAGTGGCTTTCAGACTGAGTCTTGGAATTTAAAAGGCGCTCCAGGTTATGAAGAAGAACCTCCTATTATTATTATTTCTCCTTTACCAGCAACAAGGGATGGGGTTTTAACCATAAGCGGCCAGGAATATCGTTTAAGATTAATACCTGGAGAAAATGTTATTTTTCTTGCCCCTCCTAGTGATCATGAGGCGCTTACAGCCAGCGGGATTGACACTAAATTACAATCTATTACTCAAACTATTGATTCCAAAACAGATAATCTTCCTACCCATGTTTTTATTGGCGACAGGGAAATTGTTAAAGAAGAAGATGGCTGGCGGGAAGTTCAATAAAATCATTTACTTTCCTGATAAAATAATCCAAAACCCTTGAAAGTTAATAGTTTTTAGTCTTGGTGAAAATCTTAACAATTTTTTGTTGACAATCTTTATCGTAAATATTATATTTAGATTAGGATAATAAACTATTTTACGAAACCTACATAAAACTCTATTCATGGAGAATCAACTGCCAGCCTCAACTCAAACTCAAGGTATTTCACCAAAGCAAAAATTTCCCAAATATCTTCTTTTTCTTTTAATTTTTTTTTTAATAATTGTTGTTGGGGAAGGTGTTTATTACCTTTATCTTGGTGGCACCTTTAGTTTATCGACTGGAAAGAAAGAGAAAGAAACAGTAGTTTTAAAGGACGAGAAACCTGTTTTAGAAACTAGGAGATTTTTTGAAGGACTGCGTTATTATGAGGAAAACAATGGAATAAAACGCCTCTTGGCAATTGAAGGTATTATAGATGAAATCAACATGGGAGATAAAACTGTTAAACTTCAGGGGAATGGGGCGACGGAAGTTATTCAGTACACGGATTCTGATATTATCTACTTAATAACGTTTGATTCCAAGGGTCTTCCCAGCCAGAGAGAGGAATTACTTTCTGATTTACAAGTGACGGATATGGTTGCTTATAACCCTGCTGATGAAGCTTTAAATCGTCAGCAAGCAATTTGGAATATCCAGAAAAAGTGAGGGTGGTAATAAGGTAATAAATAATTAAGTGGCAAAAAAAATACTTACCAGAATCGCGTTTTTAATATTATTTTCTTTTTTGGTGGCTTTAGATTCTCCTGTCAAAGCAGCTTGTGATAGCTCTGGTTGTAATGAACAAGGGAGTGCTTTTAACTCATGTAGTGGAACGTGTTCAGATAGATGTTGGAATGATGTTACTCAATATATAGGAGGGGTAGTAGTTGATATCTCAGACTGCGATAGTATAGGTGGGTGTAGCGCTGGTAAGTGTTGTATTTTGTGGCAGCATTGGACACCGGAGTGTGGTGATTGTTGTTGGAGTGGCGGTGGTGGTGGTTGTGGTGATCCAGGTCAGCCTGAACCCCTTAGTTTTTCCAGCATTACTAGTACTAGTGTCAGAGTTAGTTGGCCGGCGGTAAATTGGGGATTTGAAAATGCTCACGGTTGTAGCGAACCGCCCGATGCTGGCATTGGTTGTGGGAGTGGTAACCGGGGGTATGTAGGCAAGATTTGTTCTGGGGATTATTGCAGCGATGGTGGAACTTTGGTTGACACTTTGTCTTGTACTACTAATAGATATTGGGATATTTCTGGTTTAAATTCAAGCACCAACTACTATGTTTATATCTGGTCAATTAATACATGTACTTGCGATACCAGAAAAAAAGATACTTTTGCCACTCTTGTTTGTCCAGCTGTTAGTTCACCCGCTAATCTTGCCTCTGTTTGTCCCGTGCCAGGCTCAAACGCCAGCCTTACTTGGAATGAGGTTGCTGGTGCCAGCTATTATCATCTTAGGGTCAATGATACTCAAAACAATTGGAATGGTTCTTGTTCTTCTCCTAACCCTGGTGATTTTTGCGCTGATGTTCAAAGCACGGCCTGTAGTGGAGGCAGCTGCACTTATTCTTTTACTTCTGACCTAGATCATGATTACACTTGGTGGCTTGATAGTCGTAATGATTGTGGCAGCTTGTCAGCCCTCACGGTGGGGTCTCCTTTTCACTGTCAGGCGATTGGTACCATTACGGGTAGTGTTTACGATAGCTGTTCTTGCACTGGAACAGAAAATTCTCCTCCTGGTTGGGGAGTTATGAGTGGATTTGAGGGAGGTGGTACTTGTGATGGTAGTGCTGGTTGCGATGCCCTTGCCTGTTGTGATATTCACGGCAATAATTACGTTTTTACCGAGGCGGAGTATGGCAATTACACTATTTTTATTACTCCTCCTTTGGGTTGGTATTCTATCTGTGGTCAAAGTCAAAATATTACCCTTGATAGTCCTTTAGCGCCAGTGGCTGATTTTTATTTTTGCAGAGAACCTGGTTCCTGGTGGCAGGCAGTTGGCGCTAGTGTTCACGCTGAAACATCAGTTTCCAGCCAAATTCCCAGTACCGCCGCTGATAAAAGCTTGATTTTAAATGGGCTTGATGGCTACCATGGGATTCTTTCTTATAGATCAGGAGTTTTGCCGGATTTAGGCACTGGTGGCGGCCAGGTAAGTGTGGGTGGGGAAGAAGCTGGTTCTTCATACTTAGATATTGATTATGATTATTCCTGGTGGTTAGAGCATTTAGAAGATGAACCTAAGGATTTAAGTTTTTCTGGTGGCAGCCTGCCTCACCCCGGCGGTGAAGCAATTTACAAGACAAGCGGCGGCCCTCTTAATATCAGTGGTAATGTTGGGGCTAACGAAAAACTTGTTATTCTTCATGATGGTAATATTAATATTAATAGTGATATTCAGGTGATTAATTCTGGCTTTCTTTTAGTAATTGCCAGCGGCCAGATTACTATTGATCCGTCAGTCGAGTTTGTTCAGGGAATTTTTATTGCTCAAAACATTAATGTTCCGACCGCTGGCTCAGAAGACGATCCAGTTTTATATTTTTCCGGCAGTTTAATTGCTTGGGGAGATATTAGTCTTGATAGGGATCGGGGCTTGGCTGGAGCGGTTAATCCGCCAATGACCTTTACTTTTAGACCTGATTTTATGGCTAATGCTCCTAATTTTATTAAAATGGTCTTTTATGATTGGCAGCAGATTTCTGGTTAAAGATTTTTAAGTAGTCAAAATATTTTTTCTTTTTTTTGGATTTTTATTATCCGCTAGCGATTGGTTGGCTTGACAAAAGATAATAAATCATCTTTAATACATCTAATTTTAAATGGAAGCTCTGATTGGGTCTTTATCAGCTCGAGGTTTATCTTCTGAAGCCCTGGCTCTTTATATTGTTCATCTAAATAATGTTTTTTCTTTAATGGAAGAGTTTGGAATTAAAGAAGAACCTGAGGTTTTAATTGTCCCTGAAGGTTTGGGTTTTTATGGCCGGCCGGAAGGGGTAGCTTTGCCGGTTTTTCCAGTTCAAGATGAGCCGGTTTCCAATGATGGTTATCGAAGAAACGTGATTACTTGTGCTTCTTTATTGGGGGTTTATCCGCCGGGGCTTTTCTCTAAAAAAAGAAGTCTTAAAACCCCGGACCGACGATGACAAAGGAGAGGAAATCAGGTTTAAAGATTGCTTGAGCGGTTTGATTAATGTCTTCTAAGGTAATTTGCTTCATTTTCTTAATTATTTGCTCCGGACTTTGGTCTTCTAGATTAAAAAAGACCCCTAGGGAATAAAACATCGCTTTTTCCAGGCTGTTGTCCAGTCTTTGAAGCAAGCTGTTTTGATAATAGGCTTTGGCTTGATTTAATTCTTCTTGGTTGATTGGGTTAGTAGTTATCAGTCGGGTTAATTCTTCCTGAAGGGCGGTTTTTAATTCTTCTTCTTTAGTGGCTGGAGCCACCGCCTGAATTAAAAACAGACCGGTATCAGAAAAGATTTTAATCCAGGGCTTAACAGAGGAAGTTAAGAGGTTTTTCTGTAAAATATTTAAGCGCTTATTATTCCTGCCTTCAGAAAGAATATTAATTAGTAAACTTTGATTAACTCTTTGATTTGAATTTCTGCCAAAACATAAAGAAGCATAACTTAAATAAGAGGCTTGACCAGGCTGGCTTTCTTTTTCCTGGACTGTTTGAATTTGATTAAAGTCAACCGGAGCAAATTCCTGTCTTGGCCCTTCAGGTAAAAAAGAAGCCACATTATTTAAACTGGCAAAGGAAAAGTTCTTTTTAGGACCCAGAATAGTTAGTAAACAGTTTTGGGAGACAAAATATTTGTTTTTAAACTCTTGTAAACTGTTAAGATCAATATTATTAAGGCTTTCTTGGGTTCCTAAGAGGTTAAAACCTAAGGAACTATTGGGAAAAACCCTTAAGAGGAGTTGATTTAAGGATTTAAATTGAGGGTTTCTCTGGGTAAACTCAACTTCAGCCAGATTAAGTTTTTTTTCTGCTTCTAAAGCCTCTTCGGTTAAACTGGGTTTTAAATAGAGTTTTAAGACTAGTTTTAAGGAAGGAACAAAGAGTTCTTCGGCGGAGGAAAAATAGGACATGGTGTATTCCGGACTAACCGTGGTTCTAAAAGATAAGCCTAGCTTATCAATGGCTTCGGCTAAAGCATTTTTGTCCGGGTATTCCTGGTTTCCCTGAAGACAGATATTAGTGTAAAATCTGGAAATTCCTTCCTTTTCCTGGGTTTCAAATCTAGTGCCGGCTCCATAAGTAAAAACAGCCGTATAAACTGAAGCAGAGGGAGCGGGGATATATAAAGCCGGCAGACCATTTTGGAAAATGTGAGTTTGAATTTTAGCCATCTTAGGATTTTATTCTAGCATAATTTAAAATCTTTGCCAAAAGACATAATTTCTTTTGACTAAAAAGCTGTTTTTTAGTAAACTAAGATGGTGATGAAAAAAGAAACTAAATTGTGGCTGGATTATGCCAAAGATGATCTTAAAAGTTTAAAAGTTATGTGGCGGGCTCATCGCTATGGTCCAACGGCATTTTACTGCCAGCAGGCAGTAGAAAAAGTTATTAAGGCGATTATTGTTGAAAAACAAAATCTAGTCCCAAGGAAAAGCCATGATCTAAAAAGGCTTTTAGAAGATAGCGGAATTAAAAAATTTCCGGAAAAATGGTTAAAATTAGCAGGGAGATTTTCAAATGGTTGCTAAAAAAGCTAGAAAAATAATTTCTGTCTATAAAAATTCCTTAGCCAAAAAAATCAAGATTGATAAACTGATTCTTTTTGGTTCCTGGGTTAAAGGAAAACAAACTAAAGAAAGCGACCTGGATTTGCTGGTAATTTCTTCTGACTTTAAAAAACTTTCGGATAAAAAACGCTTTTCTATTCTTTGGGATGCCAGAACTAATCCTTTAACCAAAAAAATAGATATGGATATTTTAGGTTTAACACCTCAAGAATTTGCCAAGGCTTCACCTTTAACCACCTTGGGGGAAATTAAAGAAACAGGGAAAGTAATTACTTAAATTTTTAAAATTCTTTAAAAAACAATTAGGGTTTTCTCCAAATATTTTTAGCCTTTTTTTGCTAAAAATAGACAAGGAGTTTGCTTATGGATTATAAGTCTGAATCTCAATTACCTCCAGTTGAATGGGATGAAGCTGACTTGTGTCAGTTGCCTCCTAGGGATTTGGAAGATGAATTGGGTTTATTGCTTCAAGAACAAGTTTTAAGTGAAGATTATTTAATTCCTACACATCGAGATTTAATTACTGGACCGGATGAAGTTTTGTTTCCAAGAAGGGTTGAAGTCTGTCTTTTTTTGGATTTGAGGACTAGAGAAGTGGTATTTAGGTCTGATTTAGCTGAACCTGGAGCTGAGCCAAGTGACTTTCTAGAACTTAGAATTAATGATTTAGGAGAAATTTTACAAATTTTAGATCCTGATAGTTTAGAGGTAGTGGAAACTGGGCCTTTGTCTTTAAAAGATTTGCATGGCCATCCAGTTGATATTAAGGAAAAGGAGAAAGAAAGAGGGGGAGATCCAAACTTTAAAATTCTAAAAAACTAGCGGCTTTCTTTTAAAAAGAAAGTAGTTTCGAAATCTATTTAAAAGCTTATAGGTACATTTTCAAAAGGGTTATCAATTCTCAAAATTCTAGAGATTTGAATTAGACTTTCAACCATATCTTGACTTATTTGAGTTGGAACGCCATCTTCACTAACTAAATAGAAATGGTTTCTGATTACTTCAAGTTGCCCAACTATGCTTTGAAATTTATTCCTGACTAAATTTGGATTTGAAACCCTTGTTTCCGGTTTAAAAATTTCTTGTAATGATTCGTCAAGTATATCTGGTAGTTGACCTGCCTTAATTTTTGTCAATGGATGGTTTTTATCTTGACAGATTCATATTTGTGCTGTATATTATTTCTTCCAAATTGCTAATTTTATTTAGGAGAATAAATGAGTGAAAATGGAAGTGGATCTTTAGATCAAAGACCGGTCACAGAAAGCCAAAGTTCTAGAGAAACATATGATAAACTTTTTGTTGTTAATCCGGAATTAGCTAATTATGATTTATACTCTAGAGAAGGGACTGGGCCTGAAGACATGACTGATTATTGTCCTCCGGGTTCTCATGGCGGTCCAGGTTTAGAAGTAGCAAGGGTTAATAACCAGTTAAAAGCGGTTGGTAAATGGGGAGATCAGGTAAGGGAAGTAAAGATAATTAAACCTGAAGATCCAAAATATGTCCCTGCTTTAGAAGTTGAAAAAACAGAAATAACTCCTTCTTTTATTTTTTTTGATCTTTTAAGAGAGGGATGGAATAATTTGAAAGAAGAATTTAGAAAATTACTGGGCGGCTCAAGTCCGGGGGAAGTTTAATTTTTTCTTCTTGTTAATCCTGCTTTCAGAGATTAAAATAGCTTCATGGATTTAAAACCTAAACTTAAAACCCTATCATCTGGTTTGTCTTTTTTAAAATTGCCTTTAGAGTCAAGCCAGTCAGTCACGGCCATGCTTTTGGTTAAAGTGGGTTCTCGTTATGAATCTAAGAGTATTTCTGGCTTATCCCATTTTTTAGAACACTTGGTTTTTAAGGGGACTGAAAAATACAATTCACCTTTAAAACTGGCTTCGGTGGTTGATAGTATTGGGGCAGAATTTAATGCTTTTACCTCTAAGGAGTACACCGGTTTTTATGTTAAGTCAGCCTCAGCTTATTTAGACCTTTCTTTAGATGTTTTATCCCAATTAGTTTTTCAACCTCTTTTAAAAGCCTCGGATATTAAAAGAGAAAAAGGGGTTATTTTAGAAGAGATTAATATGCGGGAAGATACGCCGATGTATAAAGTGGGCGAAGATTTAGAATCCTTAATGTATCAAGATACCTCTTTAGGGAGAAGGATTATTGGTTTTAAAGAAACTGTTTTAAAGATGCAGATTGAAGACTTTTTAAAGTACCGGCAGACTTGGTATCAACCCTCAAGAATGATTTTGGGTTTAGTGGGCGGTTTTGAAAAAGCTGACTCTTTGGTTAATAAATATTTTTCTTTAAACTTTAAGAAAGAGAAAAATCTTTTTAAGGATAAAAAGAAAAAAGTTAAAGATCTTAAAACCTTGTCTTTTTCTCAAATTAAACCGGAAGTTAACTTAGGTTTTAAAAAAACAGAGCAAGCTCATCTGGCCTTAGGTTTAAGAACCTTTCCCAGGGGTCATCAGGACCGCTATGTTTTAGCAGTTTTAAGTACTATTTTAGGAGGCAACATGAGTTCTCGGTTATTTACCGAGGTAAGAGAGAAAAGAGGTCTTGGTTATTACATTAAATCTGCCCCTGAGTCTTATTTTGATAACGGCTATTTAATGGTTCAAGCTGGAGTAGATTTAAAGAAGGTTAAAGAAACGGTTAAGGTAATTTTAAATGAGCTTCATAAAACTAGAGGCGGTAGGGGGGAAATTGAAGATTTGGAGCTTAAAAAGGCCAAACAATATTTAGAAGGCAAACTGGCTTTAAGTTTGGAAGATTCTAAAGACATTGCCTCCTTTTTTACGGAAGACTATCTTTTAGAGGGTCGAGTAAGAACTATAAAAGAGATTATTAAAGGAGTTAAAAAAGTCAGTTTAAGTGACCTTAAAAGAGTGGCTAAAATTATATTTACTCAAAAAAACCTTAATTTAGCTTTAATTGGACCATATAGGGATGAAGAGCAGTTTGAAAACCTCCTAAAACTGTAATTTTAATATATTTTTCAATAAATTAAATCTTATTTAATCTGTTAAACTTGACAAGTTATATAAACCTTATATAATGAATTTATGGTAACTCAATTAATAAATTTTACTATTTCTAAGTTGCTTCTAAAAGATATTGATTTTATGGCAAAAAAGAAAAGAGCTTCCAGAAGTGAACTGCTAAGACAAGCAGTGAGAGCATATTTGGAAGAGGAGGAAACAAGGGCTACCGCTTTTTCTCTAGTAGAAAAAACAGCCAAAAAAATCAATCTTTCCGAAGATAAAGCCATGAAGTTAGCTCAAGAAGCCCAAAAATGGGCCCGGAGACAAAATAAGTGAGAGTGGTTTTAGATGCCAATGTCTTTGTTGGTTTTTGTCTTGCTCATTCACTAATCCTGACTAAAATTTTAGAACTTTGGCAGAAAAAAAAGATTCTAGTCTATCTTTCCCCAGAAATAAAAGCAGAAATTTTACGAGTTTTTCTATACCCCAAGATAAAAAAATATTTTAATTATCAACACTTCAGGGTGGTAAAATATTTGCTAAATAAGCAGACAATGATGGTTTATCCTAAAAAAAAGATTGATATTTGTAAAGATTCTTTTGACAATATGTATTTGGAATGTAGTCAAGTCAGTCAAGCGGAGTTTCTTATTACTGGTGATAAAAAACATCTGCTATCTCTTGAAAATTTTGGTAAAACAAAAATTGTTTCTCCGGCTCAATTTGTAAAGGGACTTGAAAAATAGTTTAAGTTCTGAAAAAATAGTCTAAGGATATAAAAATTAAAAGTTAAAGGAGTGGTTATGGCAAAACTTCAAAAATCAGTAGTTCTCTTAAAACCTGATGCTTTACAAAGAGGTTTGGTGGGTGAGATTATTACCCGGTTTGAGAAAAAAGGTTTAAAACTAATGGGTTTAAAGATGATGAATTTGACTGATGAGCTTTTAGATGATTGGTACGCTCATCATAAGGAAAAGCCTTTTTTTGGGGATTTGAAAAAGTTTATGATGTCCGCACCCATTATTGCTATGCTCTGGGAGGGATTGGAAGCAGTTTCCACGGTGAGAAAGCTTTGCGGTGTTACTAAGGGCTATGAAGCAGAAGGTGGCTCTATTAGAGGTGATTTTTCTATTTCCGGCCAGCTTAATATTATTCATGCTTCAGATAGTATTGAAACTGCTTTAAAAGAAGAAGGCCTTATTTTTGATAAGGATGAAGTCTTTGATTATGATAAGGGGGAGTATCTTTGGGTTTATTCAGTTGAAGAAAGAGACTGAATTTTTAAGTAAAACTATCTGAAAATAGTTAAACCAAAAGAAATTAACTTAAAATTAAGGTTTAAGCTTCCTTCGTTTGATTTTAAAACCTGCTTTTTTGAGCCACAAACAAAGTAAGTTAAATTTTACTTTAAACTATAGGGGGTTTTTTCTTTAAACTGATTGGTTTTAACTCGTTTAACAATTTTTTCTACCTTTTTATACCCTTTTTTCTTAATTTCTTTCCCTTTTAGTTTTCTATTTAAGTATAAATATAAGACTGGATCAGCTTCTAAGTAAGTAAAACCAAGTTCTTTTTTGTCAGTCTGGCCTAGCCAAAGATCAGCGGAAGGTGGTTTATTGATGATGGGAGAAGGAATTTTAAGGTATTTGGCTAGTTTATAAACCTGGGTTTTGTATAAATGGATAATTGGCTCTAAGTCTGAGGCTTGGTCGCCAAAGCGGGTGTAGTAGCCTAAAACATGTTCAGATTTATTTTCTGTTCCGCAGACTAAGGCTTTTTCTTTTTTAGCCTGGTTATAAAGAAGAATCATTCTAATTCGAGCCATAAGATTAGCTTTTCTTAATTTGTTTTTGATTTTAAATTGATCGACTAAGGGCTTTATGTTAATGACTTTAATGTTTTTTATAGGAATGTTAGCTTGGGCTAAAACTAGCTTTCCTAAGTTAAGGTTTTTATTGCCATAAGGAAGGAGAAGAACATTGATGTTATTGGGTTTTAGAGTTTTTCTAAGAAGGATTAAGCAAGTAGAGGAATCAATTCCTCCGGAAAGTCCTAAAACAACTTTTTTAAAACCCTGATCTCTTAAAGTCTTTTTAATAAACTTAATTATTTTTTCAGTTTCAGTTTTAGGGTTTATTTTAAGCATATTTATATTCATAGGATATTTTCCCTTATTATTTATATAGTTGATGTTTTTCGATATATTCTTTTATCTTTTGAGGTAAAAGATGTGATATGGAAAGATTTTTTTTGATTCTCTTTCTTATATTAGTTGAAGAAATATTGCTGTGAATTAATAAGGGGCTTTTTAAAACCTTAATTTGATGGTTTTTTATATTTAAACCATATTTTTTTAAACTAAAGCCAAATCTGGGCCTAGGGAAAACCAGGATTTGATAATTTTGAATAAGTTTTTGGAAGTTACCCCATTTTTTTAAGCTTTTTAAATTGTCAGAGCCAATAATAAAGGAAAATTGATGATGAGGGTGTTTTTTTCTTAAAATCTCCATTAATTCAATTGTTTCGCCAGAAAGCTTGTTGGTAATTTCTTGATGGCAGTATTTAATTTTCCGGTTAGTTAGTAACTTGGTCATTTTAACCCGGTGGGAGACTGAGACTAAGTTTTTTAAAAAAGTATGTTTATAACAGGGGGTAAGCCAGACTTGATTGTTGTCAGTAAAGTCTAAGACTTGTTTAGCCACTGATAAGTGACCCAGATGAGGGGGATTAAAACTACCGCCTAATATAGCTATTTTCATAGTCGGGGTGGCGGGATTTGAACCCACGACCTCTGGCTCCCGATGCCAGCGCGCTTCCAGCTGCGCTACACCCCGATACTTGATTTTAACATAAAAATTGGGAAACTTTGATTAACTAGAAAAGAATGTTAAAATTATCCTATCTTGCCCTTATAGTTCAATGGATAGAACAAGGGTTTCCTAAACCCTAGATGAAGGTTCGATTCCTTCTGGGGGCACCACTTTTTATTTAAGATTTTTAGAGGGAAAATACCAGTTGATTATGAAAAATATCCGGAAGTTACCGAGCTTGAGTTTATAAGAATTAATTATGAGGAAGTTTTTTCTTGGGGGCCAGCGGCTTTTAGTACTGATGATTATTTTGGAACTGATAATTTAAATTCTGGTCAGCCTGGTCAAATAGTAAGAAATGCCTTAAGAAGACAGCTTATTTTGAAATTATGGCTTAAAAGGAAAATAACTTTTAATGACCTTGAGAGATTTTAAAATAAAAACTAATCTTTTTTATTACTTTAAATCAATCGCATAAAGATTTAGGGGTTGATCAGCTTCAGGGGTAAGAGTGGTCAGGATAGCCAGTTTGCTCCCGTCTGGCCAGGGGTAAACAAAAGAATTTTCAAATGGACCGGCATAAACAGTGGCAATATTTGTATTATCATATTCTAAAATGGTAATTTTATCCTTCATATTATAAACCAGGTGTTTAGAGGTAGGAAACCATTGGAGGGATTGAAAATATAGGGGGGAGTAGTGCCTTTGGATTTCTTTTATTCGTCTATTAATGATTGCTTTTTCATCTTCCTCTTTATCTAGTTTTGTTTCTTCTGCTGTCTCTTTTTCCGCTTCGGCAATAAAAAAGTTTTTATCTTCTTTTAGGTCATAAACATAAATCCGGCCTGCCTGAAGATTTCTTTCTTCTTCCTGAGTATTAGAAGCGGGTAAAGAAGGGATTAAGTCTTCTTTAATTAAAGCCGAGGCAGTGGCCGTATAAAGGAGTTTTTCTTCATCAGGGGAAAAATAGACATTTTTAGCTGACTGGGTGGCAATTTTCTGCATTTCCTCCGGTAATTTACTCAGTTGTTTTTGTCTTTTTTCCGCTAATTCTTTTTCCCACTCAGACAAGATCAAAGATAACCTTACTAAGACATCATTAATACTTTCCGGCTGATTTAAGCGGTCAGCATCTAAAAGGACAGTATCGCCGTTATTTTTAACTAAGATTTCTTGACTGTCAGGTGACCATAAAATATCGGCCTTTGAGAAATCAATTGAGCCAAATTCTTGGCTTATTTGTCTGGTTCCATATGAGGAAGAAAGGCTATTGCTGTTTAAATCCAAAACCCAAAGACCATTTTTCAGCTTAGCTGAAGCAGAAGCGACTGAAAAAGCAATTTTATAGCCGTCAGGTGAAGGAGTAAGGTTGGTGGCTCCAGATGATGTGAGGGCATTAAGGTCAGGAACAGCCGGGAATAAATGAGCATTAGTTTGCGTGACTAATTCTTCTTGAAGAAGGAGTTTTTTCTCCCAGGAGATAAAACCATCCTTAACAATCTTAATCTCATATTCTCCTGGAGGGAGGTTTAAAGTATCATCGGTGGCAGTTGTTAGTTTAGAATTGATGTAAACACTGGCCCCTTTAGGAAAAGAGTTGGTTACCAGTAAGCCGGTGCCATCAACCGTCTTATTTTTAAAGTTTAAACGGTAGCCTTTGGCAAAACGGATGGCTCCTAAAGTTCCAAAAATTAAAAAAACAGCAATGCTAAGAGTAATTAAAAGCTTTTTATTCATTATCTATTCCTATTATACCAAAAAGAAAGACTAGTGGAAGACGAAAAGAATTGATACAATCAGATATTGATACCATATTAGGATTATTATGTTTTCTAAAAAACTTGCTATTGATTTAGGAACAGCCAATTCTTTAGTTTACCTTGTAGGAGAGGGAATTGTTTTAAATGAGCCAACAGTAGTGGCTGTTTCTTTGAGGGATAAAAAAGTCTTGGCTGTTGGGAAAGAAGCCAAAGAAATGCTTGGTCGGACCCCGGGTAATATTGTCGCTTCTAAACCAATGAGAAGTGGGGTAATTGCTAATTATCAGGTAACTAAAGCCATGCTTAGGTTTTTTTTGCAAAGAGCCTGTGGCCGGTCTTTTCTTTTTAAACCAGTGGTGATGATTTCTGTTCCTGCCGGCTGTACTCAGGTAGAAAAAAGAGCGGTTGAGGGAGCGGCTTTGTCTGCTGGAGCCAGAAAAGTCTATTTAATTCATGAACCTTTGGCCGCCGCCATTGGGGCTGGGATTCCCATTTCTGAGTCTTCGGGCAACATGATTTTAGATATTGGTGGCGGTGCCGCTGAAGCAGCTGTCATTTCTTTGGGCTCAGTGGTGACCTCCAAGAGCTTGCGGGTAGGGGGAAGTCAGATGGATGATGGGGTAGGAAACTACATTAGAAAAAAGTATTCTTTAGTAGTGGGAGAAACAACCGCGGAAACAATTAAGATTAAAATCGGCTCCGCTTTAAAAGTTTCCAAAGAAGAAAACAAAAGAATGGAAATTAAAGGTCGAGATAGTGTTTCTGGATTGCCCCGGAAAATTGAGATCGCTAGAAACGAAGTGGTTGAAGCTTTAGAACCTAGCCTAAAGCAAATTTCCAGCATGGTTAAAAATGTTCTAAGCGAGGTTCCGCCCGAGCTGGCTTCTGACATTATTGATAAAGGAATTGTTATGTCTGGGGGGACTTCAATGCTTCTAAATTTTAACAAGTTTTTAACTAAGGAAACTAATGTTCCCTGCTACTTAGCGGAGGAGCCAATGCTGACAGTTATTAAAGGGACGGGAATAGCTTTAGAAAATTTAGCCCTTTACCAGCGCAATTTAGTCCAAATTTAGGCTATTTTCTAGTTGTTATTGATATAATTAGAGAAGGGATATAGTATTACATATTATACGAGTAAGTCTAAATTTGTTAAAAAGAGGCAAAATATAAAAAGGACAGGTATAACAGAAAAAGAGCCGGATAAAATAATTACTCAATTTTAATAAGGCCTTTACTCAGAGAGAACAATGGAATATCTTATAATGTATAATTTTAAGGATAAACGTAGAGACAATAATTTTAGGGCTAGACTTTCGGGTATAAAAAGAGTAAAAATGGCTCTTTTTTAACAAAGTTGGATAACAAAATTTAACCTAAAAGAAAACTAATGCTTGGCAAACAACCTTAATTTCTGCTAATTTAGTTTGATTAGGTATTTTTAACTGTAATATCAAGCAAATTTAAGGTGAATAAGAGGTAAAAAATTAATATTTTTATAAAAAGTAGCTAAAATAGGCCAAAACAATGACTAAAATATATAAAAAATCAATTAGTTATAGGACCTTCAATATTTTAGGAATTAAGGTAGATTTCATTAATTTACCTCAAGCTCTTTCTCAGGTAGAAGCTTGGATAGACAATAACAAACAATATCAAATTACCACACCTAACCCTGAACACATAGTAATGTCCCTGGATGATTATAGGTTTAAAGAAATCCTAAATAAATCAGCTTTAAGGATCTGTGACGGAGTTGGCTTAAGTTGGGCGGCAAAGTTCTTAAGCAGAAAGATTTCGAGAATTAGTAATAAAGCCGACAAAGATTCTTGTTATATAAAAACCGAGTTTGATAATTGTTTAAGTGGGGTTGATTTAATGCAAGCGCTTTGTGCTAAAGCCGCTAAAAAAAAGTGGCGGGTTTTTTTGCTCGGTGGTAAAAATGATGTGGTTCAAAAAGCCGCTTTTCAATTAAAAAAAAATTCCAAGGATTTAAAAGTAGAGTATGATAGTGGTTCTTTAAATATTGAAAATGAAAGTCCAAAAGAGCTTAGAAAAACAATTGAAAAAATTAATAAATTTAAACCCCAGCTTTTGTTTGTTGCTTTTGGAGCTCCCATCCAAGAAAAATGGATTTATAATAATTTAAAAAAATTAAAGGTTAAGGTAGCGATGGGAGTGGGCGGGTCTTTTGATTATTTAGCGGGAAAAGTGAAGCGAGCACCTAAGGTAATAAGAAATCATTCTTTAGAATGGCTTTGGCGTTTAATAATTGAGCCTTGGCGCTTTAAAAGACAATTACGTCTGTTAAAGTTTGTCTATTTGGTAATAAAAGAGGGGAAACATAGTTAAATTTAATTGATATATCAATCTTTTAAATATAATTATAAAAATATCTTTTATAAATCTTTGATAAATCTTCTATAAATATACTAATATTTTAGAGGCGTTTAAAAATTAAAGGAATGAAGGAATGAAGGAATGATAGAGATTTAATGATCCTATTTATTACTTTGCATTCCTAAAAGCCACAAGACGGCTTCTTTTTTGTATCTTCTGTCTCCGCGGGAATTAATCCTTATAGCCGGTAACTTACCGCGTTTACCCCAACGCTTAATGGTTAGGGGAGAAACTCTTAATAATTCAGCTACCTCTCTAACAGTTAAAAGATCAGGCAGGTTATCTAAGGAAACTTTAGCTGTTTTAGGGGTTGTTGATGGATTTTGATTATCAAAGCTAATCTTTGATATATTTTGATCATCCATAATTTAACCTCCTTTTCTCTTTCTTTTTAGTCCTATCTAAGACTAACTGATTTTTATCTACTCTCAAAATATCACAAGTAAGCAAATCATGTCAAGGGCTGGTTTAGATGTTTTGATATTAAATGTGACTTTAAATTGTTTTCTGGTCATTTTTAGGCCCTGTAATCAGGATTTAGGCTGGATATCAGCTTCTGAAGGGAAAAATCTTTTACTAGGGTTTAAAAACATTAAAACTTTTTTCAAAAAAGGTGAGTAAAATTAAGTTAATTTTTTAGTAAAAAAACCCTTAAAACTATAGGCTCTAGAATAGCAAGAGATGACCTTAAATAAAAATTTACTCGTTTTTTAAACTATATCTTATAAGTTATTTTTACACATGAACAAACTAATAGCTCAATTGTCCTTAAAACTTGGACATTCAGCCTTAAAGATTAGTTTAAATTGATTTGCCTATTGACAAGTTTTTCATGCTGCTATTATAGTAGTAATTACTATACTTAAAAACTAGTCATCTAAATAGACAAAAGTGTCCAAGTTTAAGATAAGAACATGCCTGCCAGCAACAACCAAGACAACAACAAAAAAATAAGCTTTTTAACCATCTCCCAGGCGGCTTCCTTTTTGGGTGTTTCCAGTAAAACTTTAAGGAGGTGGGATGCTAAGGGAATTTTAGTTGGTTTAAGAACTCCGGGCGGTCAAAGAAGATATCAGCCTGAGGCCTTAAAAGAATTTAAAGCCCGGACGGATTTAACCAAAGCTTTTGTTAAACAAGAGCCGGTTGTTTTTTCAAAACCAGCTATAGGATCTTTGTTAACAACCCCGGTCAGCCGGAAGCCAGCAGGCAAAAACATGCCGGCCGGTAGCAGCCAAAAAACAAGTTTTCTAAATATTTCCCAGGCGGCTTCCTTTTTGGGTGTTTCCAGTAAAACTTTAAGGCGCTGGGATGCTAAGGGAATTTTAACTAGTTTAAGAAGTCGGGGCGGTCAAAGAAGATATCAGCCGGAGATTTTAAAAAAATTTCAACTCCAGAAGAATTTGACCAAAGCTTTTGTTAGGCGGAAACCGGTTGTTTCTTCAAAGCCGGTTTTAGGACCTTTATTAAAATTGCCTGTTAGCCGGAAGCCAATTAGGTCAGTTGAGAAGTTGGTCAAAGATACAGACTCTAAAAATAACATCTATCATTTAGTCACCCTTTTTTTGATTCTTTTTCTTTTATTTTTGTCAGGTGAGGGTTTAATAGCCACCCCTTGGGGAAAAAGTTTAAGAAGAAGTTTTTTAGCCAGGCTGATAGGCCTGCCGTTTTCACCAGAAATTCCTTCAGGTCCTACAACTGAAGATAAGGAGGAAGAAAAAGAGGAGATAGTTCTCTTGGAACCGGATGAAGGTGATTATTACTTATCTTTAAATCTGCCTTTGGATTTTGATCTTTTGCCTTATCTTGACGATACTTATGATATTGGTTCTAGTGTTTTAGAGTGGCAAGATCTATATCTTGATGGAACCGCCTATATTGATATTCTTCAGGTTGATGAAGATGCTACGATTAATAACAATCTAACTGTATCAAACAATATAAAAGTAGGGTGGGTTGATTCAGATTTGATTCCAGCTGAAGATGGCAAGTATGATTTAGGCTCCAACACTAAAGAATGGCAGGATCTTTTTGTTGATGGGACAGCATTGATTGATTTATTGCAAATGGGCGGCAATATTATAATGCCTGATGACAGTTTTATTGGTTTAGGCGGGGTTAAAGGAAGATTAGTATTTGATGATCAAGGAACAGATGAGTTAAATATTATTGATGCTAATGTGGGAATTGGGACCAGTACTCCGGGAGCAACTTTAGATGTTAAAGGAAGTGTTATTGTAGATGGTGGTCTAACTGATATTGGTTTAGGAACCTATTCTTTGGCTAATGGAGATAATGATTTAGGCATAGCCGGAGATTTAGAAGTTGTCGGCAATATTGTTCTTAATGATGGAAGTAATAATTATACTGGTTTTATAGCTCAGGCAATGGCTGGCAATGTTATTTATACTCTTCCAGCGGCTGACGCGGTTGTTGGTAATCAAGTTTTAGCTTCAGATGCGGCAGGAAATCTTTCATGGATAAATGCTCCGGCTGCAGCCGGTGCTTTATGGACTGACGGCGGGACCTACCTTTATCCAAGTAATCAGGAGTCAATCCGCGTTTATGATGCGGGCAGTACTGATTATATTGATATTGCTCATGATGGGACTGATGTTAATATAACGACCGCTAATACTACTGCCCTTAATATTATTTCAACTCAAGTGGAGATTGGTAATGGAACTGACTATTTGCAAATATCAACTGTTGGCGATTTAGTTTTTGTTGATGCTGACGGAACAGCCAGCATTACTGGTTCAGTTGGAGGCGCTTTTACTGTTGCTGCCGGAGCAGGTCAAGCCTTGACCCTGACTGGTAATAATTCTTCTGTTTGGTCAACATCTGTTGGTGATTTAACCATTGACGCGGTTGCCGCTTCGCTTAATCTTATCTCTGGGGAAGATGCAGCGGATTCAATTGTTATCTCTTCTGATGCTGGGGGAATTGATATTATTACTGTTAGCACTGAGGACATTGATATTTCTGCCTCTGGGGGTCTTAATCTTTTCAGTTCAGAAGTAGCCGCGGATGCTCTTTATTTAGGGGCCACTGGTGGGACTACAGCGACTCTTCATTTAACTTCCAATGGAACTGGGACAGCCGCGATTGACATTGATGCTACTGGTATTGGTGGAGATATAGATATTGATGCCAATGACAACATTACTGTTGATGCTGGTTCAATTCAACTAACAGGAACTGATGCGGCGGTGACGGCCATTATTCTTAATACTTCAAATGCAGCCGGAGGGATTGATATTGATACCGGCACTGCCGGAATTGACATTGATCTTGCTGCTGGCGGACCATTGGCAATTGATGGAGACCTGGTAGTGATTGGGAATGCTGGCGCAGACGGTGATGTAGCTGTTGGTGCCAATGACCTTTTAGTTACCGGAGTTTTGGAAGTAGATACTGAATTAGAAGTAGATGGTTCTTTAGATGCTGATGGAGATGTCTATATTGCAGATACAAATATATCCTTTGATGGTGTTTCTACCACTTTTACTACTACCGGCGCTTTTACTCTTACCCCAGGAGGGGCAGTAACTTTAGGAGATGGAGGAGACACTTTGGCAATCAACTCTTCAGATTGGAATATTAATACTACTGGAGATATGACTAATATTGGCAGCATTACCATGGACGGAACCCTAGAACTAGATTTAGCTACCGGAGACCCAATTATTGTTTTTGACACCCAGTCAGCAGACAAGTTTACCTTAGGAGTAGATGATTCCTTGGCAGATATCTTTACCATTCAAACAGGGGGATCTCTTTCTTCTCTTACTCCTTCTTTTGTGATTGATAGTTCAGGAGAGGTGGGTATTGGCACCACTAATCCTTCCTACAACCTTGAAGTCCAAGGAACTCTTTTAGCCACCGACTATTTTTCTGGTGACGGCACTCAGGGAGCCACCACCACCACTGATGGTTTAACCTTTAAAGATGGTCTCTATACCTCCGGTTCAGTGACCGGTTTTGACAATTACTCAGGCTGGGTTTTAGATGGTGACACCGGCACCCCTGAGTTTATTGGCACCGGCAACACGGCTAACTTTGTTGGCGGAGCAGGCATAGATACAACTGTTTCCAGCACTGATACCTTAACCTTAACTTTTGATTCTACTGAGGTAGGGACAACCACCTGGGGACTAGGTTCTCCTATTACTTGGACCTTTGATGCTTCAGGTGGAGTAGATCCTCAGCTTACCTTTGGAGATGGATATATTGGTCTTCCTATTGGAAACTTAGGCATAGGCACTACCGCTCCTAAAGCTGGTTTAGATGTTTCCACCACTGCCTGGCTTAGAGGCTCAACTTCAGACACCGGCCTATACATTGAAGCAGATGGGAATGTCGGGATTGGGACTACAGATGCCGGTTACAACCTTGAAGTCCAAGGGACTCTTTTAGCCACCGACTATTTTTCAGGTGACGGCACTCAGGGAGCCACCACCACCACTGATGGTTTAACCTTTAAAGACGGGCTATATACCTCCGGTTCAGTTACCGGTTTTGACAATTACTCCGGCTGGGTTTTAGATGGTGACACCGGTACCCCTGAGTTTATTGGCACCGGCAACACGGCTAACTTTATTGGCGGAGCAGGCATAGATACAACTGTTTCCAGTCTTGACACCTTAGACATAGTCTTTGACTCGACTGAATTAACTAACCTTACCTGGGGAGCAGGTGGAGGAGTTTATTCTTGGACCTTTGATGCCTCAGGAGGAGTAGATCCTAAGCTTACCTTTGGAGATAACTACTTAAGTCTTTCTACCGGAAACTTAGGAGTAGGGACTACCGCTCCTAAAGCTGGTTTAGATGTTTCCACCACTGCCTGGCTTAGAGGCTCCACTTCAGACACCGGTCTATATGTTGAAGCAGATGGCAATGTCGGGATTGGGACTACAGATGCAGACTACAAGTTAGATGTTAATGGTGATATTAGGATTGTAGATGGAAGTGAATTGTATAGCTATG
>Ga0210057_1001749_pt1 | contig 32402 bp, 40 predicted proteins | sample CryGeyCG2114_010_2_FD_183968 | JGI IMG/M metagenome (GOLD analysis project Ga0210057, IMG submission 183968) | Groundwater microbial communities from aquifer - Crystal Geyser CG10_big_fil_rev_8/21/14_0.10 (SPAdes) (version 2) | ecosystem: Environmental > Aquatic > Deep subsurface > Groundwater ... | reverse complement strand
TCTTGAGTTCCGCGATTTCCTCGATCGAAAATGTTGTTCTCATGTTCTTTTGTTAATTCTTGTAATTCTAACAAAAGAAAACTTCGACCCCGTGGTTGTGTCCACTTTATGGGGTACAGATCAGTGGTGCCCGGGGTGGGACTTGAACCCACAAGAGCAAAGCTCACAACATCTTAAGTGTTGCGTGTATACCAATTTCACCACCCGGGCATTACTTCTTTTTTCTTACCACCACGTCCCCTGTGATTATCAGTAAGGCTGTGGCAATTAGGGCAAAGAACTCTCAAATTAACTAAACGATTGTCATGTCGATCCCCATTTATGTGATCAAGTTCCAAGGGAAGGTGCCCTGACTGAGTACGCTCCGCCCAAGAACACCGTTCACAGTGTTGGGGTTTCAGATTAGCATCGAATAATCTTTTCTTCAATTTATAGCTTTGAAACATGCTCTTCTTCACAAGAATATCTTTTAATGCTCTGCGAGGCTTTCCTACACCTCGCAAACCCTTATTCCAAGCCTGTCCCATAAAATGAGAATTATCTAATGTATACTCTCTAATATACTTACCAATCTGTACATAGTTGCCACCTGCACCGCGTAATCCAAGTTTCTTTAAAACTTGGCGGCGACTTGTTGATGTTTTTACAGCTTTTCGCAATTGCTCAATCGTCCACGACCTTTTACGCATAATATAATAATATCAAAATTAAAACGCAAAACAAATAGTAAACTTAACCGTTTACCATAATCCACATTTACAAATATAGAAATCTACTCGAGGTGCCGGTGGGATTCGAACCCACGAATGATGGCTTTGCAGGCCACTCCCTTAGACCGCTCGGGCACGGCACCTTATTCTTGGCTATTATGCTCTTCCAACAACAATTTTTCAACGCGTGCCGCGTGTTCAAGCCCACTATCAAGCTCGAAAACAATACGAGGAAGTGGCTTGATATTAAGTTTCTTGAGAAGCATGTGCTGTAATTCTCCAGCGTTCTTTTGCAAAACAGAAAGCGCCTCATCAGCCTTCTCCGAAGGAAGCACACTGACAAGTACCGCCGCGTTATCAAGCTTCTTCGAAACTTGAACTTCGGTAATCGTAACAAGTGCTCCGGAAACTTCAATTTCGCGAAGGATAAAATAACCAAGCTCCTTCCGAATCAACTCCGCAACACGTTGTGATCTAAAAAATTGCATGAATGGTAAAACGTTAGCCTACAAACTATCAATTACAACCTACAAACTAAAACTTATTCTTCTCGCAATAAAAGATGATCCCCTAAGCGGATGGAAACATCATCAGTAACAAGCAGTCCACATTCATTGCCTTCAAGAACGCGTGCTGCATCCTTTTTTGATTGCTGTAAATTAATAACACGAACGACGCCAAGAATAGTATCGCCACGTTTCACCTCCAAGTTTGTTTGGTTGATAAGTTCACCAGCAACAACCTTGCCACCAACAACTTGATTCCCCTCCTTCTTTCCAAATACTCCTAAAATCTCCAAATCGCCACGAACAGGAGCGGCATACAGCGTCTTAATGTGTTTCTCGAATGCTTGAACAAGTTCGTAAATAATCTTCGATTGTAAAATGAGAACGTGGTGAGCTTCAGCAAGCGTCTTAGCGGGCTTAGTCGCCTTTGCATTAAATCCAAGAATGATAGCCTTTGAAGAAATTGCTAATTTAACATCTCCATCAGTAATGTCGCCGACAGAAGCATGAACAACGCGCACATGAACATCGTCAGGAAGACGAACGGATTGTAGAACGTGTTGTAATACTTCAAGCGAACCGGAAACATCTGCTTTCAAAAGGACAACAAGAGCTTCGCTCTCGGGTAAAGAAACAGGAAAATGTGATTCGCGAACTACCGGCTTCTCTTGGACCGCAGAAGAAAGCTCCATCCCAGCAGTGAACATCTCACCAATAGAAACGAGACCCTCAAATCCTAAGACAACAACAGGCGCTGAAGCGCGTGCTTCCTGAATAGGTTTCCCTTGAAAATCTTCAAGCGCTTTTATAACGCCATGAACAGAACCTGCGCAAAGCGAGTCCCCGTGGCGGAGAACGCCATCTTTAATAATCAACACCGCAGTCGCCCCGCGCCGACTATCAATCTTAGACTCCAGAACAAAACCGCTTGCTGGCTTGGTGAGGTCAGTAGTTAGCTCCTCAACCTCTGCAGTAAGAAGTACTAAATCAAGAAGTTCCGAAACACCATCACCCGTAAGTGCTGAAATGCCCTGATAACTGATATCACCACCAAATCCCTCAAGTAAAATATTATTTGCCGTAAGATCATTCTTGGCCTTTTCTTCCGTGACGCCATCACGATCGATTTTATTAATCGCAATAACAAAAGGCATCTTCGCCTCATGAGCAATCTTCACCGCTTCAAGCGTTTGGGGCTTTACACCGTCGTCAGCCGCAACGACAACAATGGCGAGGTCAGCAATCGAAGCACCCCGTGAACGCATGGCGGTAAACGCCTCGTGTCCAGGTGTATCAATGAACGTAATTTTTTTTGCCTGCCCTGAGGCATTCGAAGGGTTGTGCTCAATTTCAGATGCACCAACGGATTGCGTAATACCACCCGCTTCGCGATTTGCAACACTCGTCTTACGAATGTAGTCGAGCAAGGTTGTCTTACCGTGGTCAACATGACCCATAATGACAACAACTGGTGGACGCCCTACGATATTTTCGAATGACTGACTCATAGTTTTTTGAAAATACCACAAAAAAAGACAATAAACAAGATTTGAAAAGATATAATAGTTGATATAGCATAACGACACGGAGGGGTGCGCCGAATGGTAAGGCAGCAGGTTGCTAACCTGTAACGATGAAAGTCGTTTGTGGGTTCAAGTCCCACCTCCTCCGCATTAAATTTTCCCTTATCGGAAAATCAGTGCTCCGACGAACCTCGGAGCTTCATTAAACAACTATCTCCACGCCCAACAGCTAGCACGAGAAGCATATAAAAGACAATGAAAGTATACGACGATATTTATGAAAAGTGGTGGATGAAATATATTGTTTTTCCACTACTCATTGGAATTGTTTTAATGATTCTAGGTCCAGGTATTTCCATCGATAATAGAGGTTCAGTTAGTAGTCCAGTACTAATTGAAAGTCCAAAACTCAACGGTTAATTACTTAGAAGGGAAAGATGCTCTTTAAGGGAATATGGAGATATCGCATCTATGCTTCCGGTTGGGGCTACGTTCTATGCGGGGGCTGGCATAATCAACAATAAAAAACTTCTTAAGGGAACTTACGAAAAAATAGATGGGAAACTTGTGTATAAATGTAATGCAGATTCGTTAGGTGTTTACGAAGATGTAATAGAAACAGTACCAAAATTTCCATTTAGCTATTTCGCACTAGTTATATGTAAAAAAGAACAGGGAGAAACTGACTGGGTAGATTATGCACATGAAGCAGTAAAAATATTTAAAATCACCACACAAATCGGTTACCACGTAGAAGGACATGATGAGGCTCTACAAATACTTTTGACAAAATTGAAGGAGGAATAAAAAAAGCTTTTAATGCACGGAGGATCTTCTATTTCGTTTCAGAAAAAGGTATAACTCCACAAGACTCAACTTCCCACGATTCCAACCCGAGATAGTCCGCAAAAGAAAATGAAAAAAGAGGATATATTCAAATCAGTAATCGCAATAAAACGCGGCGACGTAATCGCCTTCCCCACCGACACCATCTACGGCCTCCTTGCCGATGCGACAAATCCGAAGGCAGTTGAGAAAGTATTCAAAATAAAAAAACGAAATCGTAGCAAGCCCTTTCCCGTACTCGTGAACTCACTCACGCAAGCTAAAAAATTTGCGCACATTACAAAAACCCAAGAGACAATACTCAAAAAACACTGGCCCGGACCCTATACATTCATCCTGAACTACAAGTCCGGTCTCACGAAAAACGCGGTGTCGAGAGATATAACGGTTGCCCTCCGCGTCCCAAAAGAAACACAAATCCGCGCACTCCTTAGCGCCACAAAAAAACCACTCGTTGCAACAAGCGTAAACCTCGCAGGAGAACCGGGATTAAACGACGCAAGTGAAATCGAAACGTACTTCCAGAAGAAAAAGCTGAAGCCGAACCTTGTCGTACATGCAAGGGTACCAAAAAATGCACGCCCTTCTAAGATATTCAACCTGACAGGAAACCGACCAGAAAAGATCCGATAACTCCGTTGCCGGGATGTTGAAACTGCAGTACCATTAGAATATGGCAAAGAAAATAAAACCGTCGAGTGACGTGAAGTGGATTGCGCCCGAATACTACCACTATCCCAAAACAGAATTATGGATATGGAGTTCGGTTTTTGTAGCCATATTATTAATTGCCTTTTCGCTGTGGCAAAAAAACTTTTTGTTTGCAGTGTTCCTCGGCATAGCAGAATTGCTCATAGTGAGCTGGAGTGCACGAAAACCACACAAAATGACCTTCACTATTTCCGAAAATGGCGTCCGACTTGATCAAAAGAAATTTTATACCTATGATGAGCTCCTAGGATTTGCTGTTATTAAACCCGGTTTCGATGACCAGTATTTTGAATTAGTTCTTGAGACAAAAAGTCATATCAATCAATTTGTGAAGATTATGCTTCCCAAAGAGCGACGTGCTGATGTATTCGAAGCGATAAACACGCACTTAGATGAGATTGAATATGAAGAAACGGTCTTTGAGCGCATCGAACACATCCTAGGGTTCTAGCGCTTCATGCCCTCGTCGTTCAACGGATAGGACATAAGATTGCGGATCTTAAAATAGAGGTTCGATTCCTCTCGAGGGCACAAAATGATACTTCAGCGTCCGTGAGGGCGGAAGAAGGTCGCGCCGAAGGCGCGACAAGAGGCAGAAAACCCCGTCGCGTAGCGACGAAATGGCTGGGCGACGGGACGGAAAAGCGGGCGGATTTGTCACGAACCGCATGGTTCGTTCCGATTTTTTGGACGAAGGAGGCAATTTCAGAGAAATTGTCGGATGAGGACAAAAAAGCGGCTTGTTTCGTATCCAAAACCCACTCCCGCAATGGTTCGACCCAATTATTTCCCCGACGTTCACAATCTTTCAGTTTCTCTTTCAAAGTGGCGAGAGAGCGCATAGTAGTATCTTTCTTTTTTAGATAAATCTCCTTTGGTATATCGCCGTCGAGATACGCACTCACTAGCTTTTCCATGCGCTCATCGTCCACTTTGATTTTTTCGGAAAGATTGTGGACATCACTTTGCGATGAGTTAGTTGCTTCGTTCTCCCACTCGTCAATTTTCGCTAACATCCAATCAGCGTACTCATCGCAAAGTGATATTGTTTGAAGCCGTTGTTTGATTTGGTCAGCCAAGATCGATTCCTGCACATACCCTTGCGAGCAAGTGCCGTGCTTTTTGGTACAACGATAGTAGCGATAGATACCGCCATTGCCTTTCGCGTGTTGCGCCGTAAACATGCCACCGCACTCGGCACAGCGAAACAATCCCAAAAATGGAAAATTATGGCAGTTTCTTCGCTTCGGCGCACGCGCCTTGCTCGCAAGAATTTTCTGCACGGCTTCAAACAATGTCGGGGAAATAATTGGCGCAAATGTGCCGTCAAACCATTCACCATAGTGACGGACAAAACCGAGATATGCTCGATTGCTCAACATATGTTTGACGGCACATTTGGCAAGTGGCTTTCCTTTAGAACTGGTAACACCTAAATCCGCCAAAAACTGTGACAACGAAACCAGCCCGTGCGTACCCTTTGCATACTCCTCAAAAGCGCACTTCACAATCTTTGCGTTCACCTCATGCGGTTCGATATTCCGCGTACGCGGATTGTTCACATACCCGAAAGGCGCTTTTGTCAGCCACTCACCACGTCGCAGTTTTTGGCGGATGCCTCTTTTCACATTTTGCACCAAGTTATCGCTATAGTATTTAGATTGACCAAAAGCCACTTGCAACATAAACAGACCTTGCGGAGTGGGTTCAAACCAAAATGTCGGAAAGCGCAGAGACACGATTTTCTCCGTATCAACCGCATAAATGACGCGCCCACCATCAATACTATTTCGCGCCAAGCGATCGGGATGCCACGCAAGGATGCCAGTCACCTCTCCCGCTTCAATGCGCGTCATCATCTCATTAAAAATTGGACGACCGGGTGTCTTTGCGCTTTTCGACTCTTGAAACTCCGCTAGGATTTCAAGATTTTCTCTGCTCGCAAATTCACGAATCTCAAACAACTGAGCCTCAATCGACATGACTTGCTTATCATCATCTTCGGTGCTCTTACGAGCGTAGAGAAAATATTTTGGTTTGTTCATAATTTTGAAAAAATTATCTTTGGATACGAAACAAGAGACAAATCCGCCCGCTTTTCCGTCCCGTCGCCCAGCCATTTCGTCGCTACGCGACGGGGTTTTCTGCCTCTTGTCGCGCCTTCGGCGCGACCTTCTTCCGCCCTCACGGACGCTGAAGTATCATTTTGTGCAGAAATACTGACCTTTGCTCGAACCTACTTTCAAAACAAATGATGCGGAGAAAGCCCCACGCACTGGCGAGTACGCCAGCAACCCCAAAGAAAAATGTCTCTTGCTTTTTTGATTTGGCGGGGGTGAATTTTTTCTTGAAAATGGAAAGGACATTTTTCTTTGGGGTTCTGCCCTCCAAGTATTCGGGCAGTGCGTGGGGCTTCAATACGGACTCGGCAAAACGAAAATCTGTTTTTCTGGGGGAAAGGATTTTTCGTTTTGCCTCGGCTCTTTTCCCGCCCGCAGGAGGGGTCTGGGGAGGAATGCGGGCGGGTTTCGGATTCGCCAAAATTTTTCTGCGCCAATTATCAATTTTGAACTTTCACAAAATAACAAAGCCAATTCGTTTTTCGTTCGTCATCTTCTGTATGCGCACTCATTTTTATCACAGAAAAGCCATTTTGCTCAAGTAGACTTTTAAACTCATCTTGAGTGTAGAACGAAAAATAACGACTTATTCCACCGTATTTATTTTCGTCTATCATTCCTTCATCCATTCTGCTTTTCTCTTTGACCGAGACAAAACCAACGCCGCCGTTTTTGGTTATTCTTTTTGCTTCCTGCAAAACACTAGCAACATCTTTTTTGGGAATATGTAAGAAACTTGCTGCCGCCCAAAATCCGTCAAACTCTTTGTCTTGGAAAATGGTTTTGCTAAAATCCATTTTTTGAAATTTCCCCTTTGGTGCTCTTTCACTGGCAACTTTCAACATTCCTTCGGAAGCGTCTATACCAGTGTAGTCAAAACTATTTTCCACAAAAACGGCGGCATCTCTCCCTGCTCCACAGCCAAGATCAATAACTTTTTTGCCGTTGATAATACTTTTGTAAAAATCAAATTTTTCAATCCAAAAATGAGCAAAATGACCCGCGCTGTAGCCGGAAGCGATTTTATCATATGTTTCTGCTGTTTTTTGCTTAATGTCCATGTTATTTCTCTTTCGGTTCAAATTGAATAATCTGAAAACCATATTTTTCAACTTCCTCCGGTGGCCAAAAAGTTTGGTCTTTGGTTTTGAGAATATAGGTTGCGACAACTTCAACTTTTCTTCCTGTGTATTCTTTCTTGTCCTTCTCCCATTCTTCCAAAACCAAAGTATCGCCTTCGTTCACTTCAAAATCAGCGAGACGCAACTCCAGCTTTTTCTTGCCAGAAATTATTTTCTCAAAATATTCTTGCCAAACTTTTTTGTGAATTGTCGCCATAGTTTTATTTTATATTTCTCAAAAAATGTTCTAATATTGCTTCAACATTTTGAACGGTTTTGTACTTCTTAAGTTGTAAATTTTTATTCCCACCAATCATTGCTGATATTCTTTTCCCATCTTGTTCTCGATAAAGGCAAAGTGTTGGCTTCTTGCCTTCCATTTTTCCAATCTCGTAACCAACGCCTATGCTCGGCGTGGTTACTTCGGCGACAACAACATCAGCCTCATTAAGCCAAGCCATATCGCGGTCATAAATATATTCATCTGTTGGGCCGTCCTCGCCCATAGCTGACAAAGTTTTGTCGCCGATATGTTCGGTCAAAACTTTTCCATATTTTCCAAGCAAGTTAATAATCTCAAGATATAATTCCTTGTCATCGCGCCCGCCCCTAATTGATCCGGCAAAATAAATTTTCATAGATTGTAGAGTTTTTTATTTTTGAAAGGAATCAAGGCAAGTACAACTGCTTCGGTGTAGTATTTTGTCCGGTCAACAACATTATCGGTCAAAATACCAACAGCACCATTTTCTTGCTTTGAATTTGTTCTGCCAAAAACAATATCATCCGCTTCGCCAAGTTCTTTTCCTTGTTTAATAAATTCAGCTATTTGCGGTGGCAAGAAAAAGGTGCCTGTTCTACCTTTGCCAAATCCACCGGCTTTTGCCTTAATTACCACCCACGCGAATGCTTCCATGTCAGAATTTTTCTCTTCAATTCCACCTTCAATACCTACACAAAAATCCGCGTCTGGTTTTTCTTTACAAGCATTATCGGCTCTATTCCAAGCTCCAGAAAATGTTTCCGAATCATTTTTTGGTTGGTCTTTTACACCGGAAGGAACTGAAACCCTTTCAATTTCAAATTGCTCGTTCGGAAACATTTTCTGAAAGCCGCTTAATGTGGCATTAATTTTGACCGGATTTTTGGAAGCAATAATAATTTTCTTCATACAAAATAATCTAAAGGTTTCTTGTAAAGTCGCGCAAAAGCTTTGAGTTCCACAACATCAATTCGTCGCTCACCGCGTTCAATTTTGGAAATATAGGATTGTGGCTTATCCAATTTCTGTGCGACATCTTCCTGTCGTAAACCAGCTTCCTCTCGAGCCTTTCGTAAGTTTTCCACAACCTTTTTATATTCGGCTCCGTAAATACTTTTTGACATATTAAGTATAGCATATAACCTGTTGCGGTATATACCAAGATAGGTTATGATTGTTTTATGTATTGGCGCAGAAAAATTTTGGCGAATCCGAAACCCGCCCGCATTCCTCCCCAGACCCCTCCTGCGGGCGGGAAAAGAGCCGAGGCAAAACGAAAAATCCTTTCCCCCAGAAAAACAGATTTTCGTTTTGCCGAGTCCGTATTGAAGCCCCACGCACTGCCCGAATACTTGGAGGGCAGAACCCCAAAGAAAAATGTCCTTTCCATTTTCAAGAAAAAATTCACCCCCGCCAAATCAAAAAAGCAAGAGACATTTTTCTTTGGGGTTGCTGGCGTACTCGCCAGTGCGTGGGGCTTTCTCCGCATCATTTGTTTTGAAAGTAGGTTCGAGCTTGGTACAATAAATATACCTTCCAGAGCGTGGCAACGTGTCGACCAAACGCCTTTGGCACCTATCATTTTGAAGGATTGCCTGACGGCGAGTACGATATTGGCGCCTTTTATAGAATTCCGGATGTTCTACCGAGTGGCGCACGCCTCGTCCATGAGAACAGCGGTCGCGGTTGGCGGCATAGCAGTCACGTCTTTCAACCTCACGACACCGACACAAAGCCGGATCTCACCGTTACGCCTACTGGACTAACACCGTGTAAGATAGACATAGTATTCCCATGGCCGACGCTTCTCCTACATGGATTTGTGCGCGCGGCTGGCTCTTCGGGACCGGAGCACTTTGAATATCTCCAACCCTATCTTTCTGGACTTCCGTACTTAGCCCAACTTCAAGAACCAAGAAAAGGTGTCATACCACTCGTACCGGACATGGGAAGAGGAACCTACCAAGAGTACTGGGACCGGCTTTCAGGCCTCCTTCCAGAGATCATGGACCTCTTTCCTTGTTCAACCAGATTCAACGTCGTGGCCTACAGTCAAGGCGGTCTTGTCGCACGGCTTCTCATTCACAATTCAGGACTTAACGAGAACGTGGAGAAGGTTATTCAGGTTGCAACGCCTAACCGTGGAATGTGTGTTGCGGCGGACGCTGGTCATCCCGAAGTGAGCCAAACTGCGATGGACCAGTTCAATGTTGATATTCCGTCTGGACGTGGCGTACCATTCTACCTCCTTGCGGGAACCCTATTCATTGACTTCCCGTTCCTCGAGAATGACTGCCTGCAACTGGATCCTCCGAGCGATAGCGTGGTTTCGGTAAGTAGTGTTCTTCATCTCGAATCCCTTCCTGGATATGATGTTCTTGGACACAGCTGTGTACCCGCCCTCCATGCTTCTCTGCGCCGTCTAAACCTTGAAGCGCTAGGCATTCTTGCACCGGAGTATATTCTGCGCGATATCCAACAGTGGATAGTCAATCCCACCCCAGGCAACACTGGCCTGTGCGAGGAGTGACGAAGATCTACCACCACCCTCCTTCGTAAACATAGATTGCTCGCAAGACTGAGCTTGGTAACGTAAATAGCATGGTGATAAGAATAGCTCCGAGGATAAGAGAGTTCACTGCGGCTTTCTGTTCAGTAATTGCGCGGTGTCGCTTCGCCCACTCATTGAAGAACACCCCACACAGCGTGGCCACGAGCGCCGCTGCGTAGAATATGATGGTTTGCGTGACCGGTGACAACAATAGACCTAGTTGTGGGTAGACACCAAGGAACCGACCCGCAAGAGCAAGGCACAAGAAGGTGACGCTGACAATGATATAGGGGAATGGGTGGATGAAATACTTCATGCACGGAAGGTTCTAATTCTAAGCGTATTCACAACAATAATAGCAGTGTTACGTAAACAGAAGCAATGGGGCGGGAAGCTTCGTGGTGCCAGGTTTTCTGCCAGAGCCCTTCAGGCGCATGGCTCCTCAAGGATCGCCATCCGTGGCACATTAGTTATTTCGCGTCAGAACCAAGCGCTCCCTCCGTGTTTCTGTTCGTCCGGTCGACAACGTCATCACGATCGACCATTTGCCGTTCGTCGGCTGCATCCATTCCTTCTTGAAGCATTTCGTCAATCTGACGGTGCCTCATGTCTCCTGCATACTCCACGATGTTTTTGGCAGGCTGCTTCTCTGTGCGTTTATTTTTGGACATGCTCAAATTCTAGCGCTTGCAGCGCGTAAGCGTCAACTCAGTAGGTCTTCGATCCTCGACGCTCCACATGGTCAACGAGGACGATGCGGCGGCCCGGGTCCGTTCGGTAGAAAATGCGCCACGCACCAATGCGCCTGCGCCAGATCACCTCACCCCTCAGTCGCTTGACGTCTCCGCCGTACGGGTCGTGCTCAAGCTCCTCGAGGATTGCCAGTACTCGATCAACGTCCTTTTGGGGGGCTCTTCTGAGAGCCTTTCTTGCGGAGGAGGCGACGCGGACGTCCCAGGTCATAGAAGAGATTGTCTAGCGTGATGTGTTGACCTTTCTCGTGTTCGCGAGCTCCTCGACGAACCCCTTTGAGTTCGGCGGGAGTTGCTTCAGCCTCAGGGACCGTCTCGAGAGCGATGACGTATCGGAGCGCCTCGCGCATGACCTCGCTTGCCGAGTTGTAGAGTCCGCTCTTCACGCGGTCTCTGACCGCTTTTTCGAGCTTGCGCGTGAGGGAGATATTGATAGTTGTGGATTCTTTCTTCATGCATTTCATCCTAGCGCATCTTGGCAAAGATTGTCAACTCTGACACGATTGGCTCGCCCTCGTCTGATTTGACAGGCGACGCCCGCCTGCCTCACACTTCCACCTAGCACGTCACAACCACCACTCTCGCCTCTTCTCTACTCATCACCAAAGGAGGACTCCCCATGCGCTATCGGCTGAAGATCGCCACCTGGACCGTCGTCCGGGAGGCCACCGAACCCTCCCCTCGCCTTCTGAGGGATCCCATCAACGTGGCCCGCCTCGCGCTTGACCTGATCCGCGAGTCGGACGACGACCGCGAGCACTTCTGGCTCGGGCTTCTCGACGGGAAGCACCGGCTCCGCCTCATCACCGAGGTCTCGGTCGGGAGCCAGACCGCCTCCCTCGACTACCTCTGTCAGAGAGTCTCCGTGAGCCTCTCTTCTTCTTTTACACACGGAAGAGGAGGGGTTCAGCTCTCAAGGTTTGGTTGGACGGCTGAAGAAGTACCTGTCATCCGTGTCCCGCCGTCTTTGGTAACTTCAGAGATCGCGGGACCGGGAGGCGACAGGCACCCAAAGGTCGGAGCAAGAACCAGGCACACCACGACCAGAGGGCCGAAGGGTGTGTCCCGAGGATCGGGGTGTGCGAAAGAAGACATGTGTAAGAGATGAAACGCGCCGTCATAGGAGCGGAGCTTGCGAGTACGATCAGGGGAGGAAATCGCGTGGGAACAAAAAATGTTAGAGGTAAATGAAATTACCGACCGACTTGGTAAAGGGGTTGACGAAAAAATTAAAGGATCTGTTGCCGCTTTTCTGATTCACAAATTTACTACGAATGGCTTCTGTGAAGGTCATATGAATGAAGAAGGAGAAGACCGACACGGCTTGCCATATCCGTGGATTGAAGTTTATGCCCCTGAACCAGAAGGTTGGAAAGAAAGTGAGGAAGAGAAACGAGAGTGGACTGTTAATAATTTTAGACAACAGCAAAGAATGATGGAATTTCTTGAAGAGTTTTATAAAGGAAGAGAAACTCCATTTGATGCGCAACTTGCTTTTGATGGGATAGGTGTCTTTGGTGGTTTTCGTGTCCAGAGTTTTGGTGCCAAGATGACAGCTATACTCACTCCTGAAGAAAAAAAACAAAAACTTGAACTCTACCAAAAAGAGATGGGTGATTTTAGTAAGTTTTTGAAAGATAGACATTTTTCAAAAAAATAATTTTTCTAAAAATAAAGAAAAAGTGATATTGCCATGAAAAATTGGATTCTGATCGGTCTGGCAATTGTGGTTACTGTCTTGCTTCTTATCGTGGGACAAGAAACCAAAACCCCGCAGGAAAAAAACCAACGCAAGTACAAAGCCCAACAACGGCGCCAAGAATCATCGGCCCAACCGGTCCCCCACCAAGTTAAGTTTGCAAAATAAAAAGGAACATATTAAGCTGGTTCGTACTACGATTCGGGCCAAAAATTGGCGGGCTTGTCCGCCGAAATTCGAAGAACGTAGGCGGGCGTAGTATAGTGGTAATACATAGCCTTGCCAAGGCTAAGACGGGAGTTCGATTCTCCTCGCCCGCTCAGAAATAAAAAGGTGACAGAGGTCACCTTTTTTATTTTTGTAAATAATGAGAGAATCGAACGGGAAGGGGGTCGGGGAAACGGGAGTTTCCCCGTGGCGGAAAGATTAAAACCGCTGGGTTTTAAAAATTTCGCAGAGCGAAATTTGTTCACTTCTCCTCGCCCGCTCACGAATCCGACTCGCTTTTGCGAGACATCTGAAAAGTAGATTTGGGAGAGATTAGTTAAGGAAAAGTCTTAGGAAAGTCCTAGTTGAGGAATAGCATGAACAACCTCAAAACCATCATCTTCGATTACGGCAGGGTTTTATTTGATCGCGAAAACGATCAATTCTTTCCTGAAACCGAAACCGTACTAAAACATCTCGTTAACAAATACACGCTCACCATTGCATCGCTCGCAAAAAATGATTCGCCCAAAGCTCGAGAACAACAATTAGAAAACGCTGGTCTCAAAAAATATTTTACCATCATCAAATTTACTGCAACCAACAAAGACGAGCTCTATGAAAAAACATTCGAAGAGCTCAATCTAAAACCGGAAGAAACGCTCATCGTCGACGACCGAACCATTCGCGGAATCAAATGGGGTAACAAAAAAGGCTGCAAAACTATTTGGGTAAAGTGCGGAAAATTTGAAAATGATCCAATAGATGAAGAAACCGGCACGCCCAACCACATTATAAAAAACATTGGAGGGCTCACATCGCTGATATAAAAAACCGCTCATCAAGCCCGCCTTGATCACGCGGTTTTTTTCTGCTTCTTCGCCGCATCAAGAAATCCCATAAAAAGAGGGTGTGGCTTCAACGGCCTACTTTTATACTCTGGATGCCCCTGCGTGCCCAGATAAAAGGGATGAATATTGCGAGGCAATTCAATGATTTCAGCTAATCCCTCAACTGCCGACCGAGCGGAAATCACAAGTCCTTTGCGCTCCAAAGCTTCTGCAAATGCATCATTCAACTCATAGCGATGTCGATGACGCTCACTCGTTAAGCGCTTCTTTTTATTAATAAATCCATCATAAGCATCATACAATCCGTAAGCAATCGTGTCAGGCTTTACAACAGCATCCCAAGCACCAAGACGCATCGTTCCGCCATACGCACGCCGCTTAATCAACTCTTCTTGCGCAGGAATAACATGGACTACTGAATGTTTTGTGCTCTGATTATTCTCTTCTGTATCCGCATCACTCCAACGAAGTACATGGCGAGCATAAGAAACAACAGCAAGCTGCATGCCATAACAAAGACCAAGATAGGGAATCTTCTTCTTACGCGCATAGTCAGCCGCCTCAATCATTCCCTCTGCTCCACGAATTCCCCAACCAATAGGAACCACAATACCATCGGGACGACCGATGAGTTTTTCAATGTTTTGAGATGTTATATCTCCTGAATCAATCCACTGCGTATTCAACTCAACACCCAACGCCCACGATGCATGATCAAGTGCATCAAAAAGCGCTGCATAAGAATCACGAAGATGATATTCTCCGGTAGAAAAATACTTTCCGACAATAGCAATCGTAAGAGATGTTTTTTTAGGTGCCCTCACTTTACGCAAAAACGCCTTCCACGATGCAAGGTCTGATTTTCGCTCCGAAAGACCGAGAGCACGCATAACGCGTTGGTGAAATTTTTGCTTTTCAAATTGAATAGGAACTTCATATACCGATCCTGCATCAGGACTCGCAATAATATGATCCGAAGGAATATTGCAGAAAACCGCAAAACGATCTTTGCGTCTTCTATCAAGAGGACGCTCGGAGCGTGTAACGATAAAATCGGGCTGGATACCCATTGAATTAAGAGTACGTACAGAAAGTTGTGTTGGTTTTGTTTTTGGCTCACCCAAATGTCCTGGCGTGGGAACATAGCTAACATGAACATGAACAACATCGCCAGGGTTTTTCAGTGTTAAAATACGCGACGCTTCATAATACAAAACATTTTGATATTCTCCGGCAGTACCACCAAGCTCAATAAGAGCAATCTCTGCGCCATCTTTCTTTACAACTTGTTTAATACGGCCAATAATTTCATCGGTGATGTGCGGAATAGCTTCGACGTCTTCACCATGGTAGCCAAATGATCGCTCACGCTCGATGACAGTTTTATATACCTGACCCATCGTCACAAAATTGTGACGTCCCATGTTTTGATTTAAAAACTTTTCATACGTCCCAATATCCATGTCCGTCTCAGCACCATCTTCACACAAAAAAACATCGCCGTGTTCAATGGGATTGATTATGCCAGCATCCAAATTAAGATAATTCTCGAACTTAACAAGCGTCACGCGATATCCTGCAGCCTTTAAAAGAAGACCAAGTGAAGCGGTTGTGATACCCTTACCTAAACCGGAGATGACACCTCCTGAAACAAATATATACTTAACAGGCGTTTTGTGAGCCATAAATAATTATCTATTGCGCTATTAAAGGGAAACGAGTACTATACGGAAACACTCAACCTGAAATGAAATCAGGGAATTTCTTGCTATTATAATACCATAAGAGACCGGTAACCAAAGGGTCTCTCATTCGTTGTAACATGTTAGAGAGCGAAGAAAGCCTAATAAAAAAGGCAAAAAGCGGCGATAGCGATAGTTTTGGGGAGCTATATGACTATTATATCCCTCAAATTTACCGCTATGTGCTCTTGAAAGTGAGCAACAAAACAACCGCTGAAGACCTGGTCCATGAGATATTTATCAGTGCCTGGAAAAGCATTGGACGCTATGAACATAAGGGATTTCCCTTTTCAAGCTGGCTTTACCAAATAGCAAGAAATCAGGTCATAGATCACTACCGAGTTAAAAAAACGCACAGCGACATAGAAACGGTAAATGAAGAGTTTGTTAAGATTGATCCCGACGTTAGTGAAAGAATGGATGCAAAACTGCAATGGGAGAAAGTAAAAGGAGCAATGCAAAATCTTTCCCAGGATCAACAAGACGTACTCATTATGAGGTTTGTAGAAGACATGTCGCACCGAGAAATTGCAGAAGCAATAAAAAAAACGGAAGGAGCAGTGCGCATTATTCAACATCGAGCAATTAACGAATTAAAAAATCTGCTTGTTTAACACCATGGAACAAGAAATCGAAAAAATATTAAAAGAATTCAGAACAGTTCAGCCTAACGCAAACTTCGTTGAAAGAACACGAAGGATAATTCTTGCCGAACAAAAACAAAACCTTGATCTCGCCAAATGGCGCCACGGTGTGTGGAAGCATTTTAAAATCGGCCTTACCGTTGTTACTGCTACCTTTGTGCTGTTTATACTCATAAGCAGCATCGTAGGAAACACACAACAAAAAGTAGATGAAAACCAACTCATAACAGAAACAGCTGATTTCCAAATAGAATTGGAGGAAATAAAATATTTTGCGGAATCAGCAAAAGACGTCTCGGTAGCACTGCAAAAAATTTCTGAAGACGTTATGGAATAAAGCATTATGAAGAAAAGACTGAAGATTAGCATCATACTGATAATCCCAACAATAATACTCGCCCTAAGCCAAGAGAGCGTCTTTGCATCGACGTTAGCGCAATCAGAAGAAGTTAAAGAAGCTCGCGAAACAGTTGAGGAAAGTATACAAAAACTAGAAGGCGCCGATATACTAAACGAATTTGAAATTAAAAAAGAAGGGCTCGAAAATATCTTTAAGCTATCAGCAGCAGAAACAAAAAACTTACAAGAATATCTTACTGCAATAACAAACGGAGAAGCAGAATTTCAAGCTCTTCAGGAAAGTCTTTCAGAAGAAGTTAATAATCACCTTTTTTACATCAAAACACAACAACAGAGCCTTGCTGAAGCTAAAACGGTCAAAGAGCTAAAAGATCTCGCCACAGCATTCAACACATGGCGACAGGAAACATACAACTTCACCACACAAAAGGTGGTTGATTTTTTACTAGTATTCCGAGCAAAAGCAGCACTAGCAATCACCGATGAACGATTTGAAAAAATCAAAACAACGCTGACAAAAATTAAAGCGACAAAAGAAAAATCAGCTGATTGGAGGGGTCTATTAGAAAGTGCAGCAAGTCACATTAAAAATGCTCGGGAACTACACCAAGAAGCTCGTTCACTGTTATTAAGCTACACTCCTTCTCAAGATGAAGAAACCACTCTTGAAAAAGAGGAGAAGAAAGAAGAGAATATAAATACAAACACAACACAACAAGAAATAGAAAAACAGATGATAGAAGAAATAGTAACAAAAGAACAAAAAGCAGAAACAGAAATCAATAATGAAGATGTTGAAAAGTCTCTCCCTCCCACGATCCAAGACCTAATCGCAGAATCGCTAAAGAGTATGAAGCTCGCCTACCAGGACTTCATAACGATCGCGAAACGAATCACAAACTAATAAAAAGCAATCAAATATAATAAACGCCTCCTCACAAGGCGTTTATTATATTTGGATAAACCGTATACTACGATATCTTATTTTACAGCTTCTTTAAGCTGTTTTCCTGCTCGGAATTTTGGCTTAGTAGATGCGGCGATGTGAATTTTTGCGCCAGTTGCTGGGTTAACACCCATACGAGCTGCTGATTTCGCAACACGAAAGGTGCCAAATCCTGAAATGGCAACCTCCTCTCCGCGAGCAAGGGTCTTAGTGATAGTTTCAAAGATTGCTTCAACGGCTTCTTGAGCAGTCTTCTTCTTATCAATGTCAGCCGCATTCATTACGGCTTCGACTAATCCATCTTTTTTCATGAATAAATTGAACTTACTAGTGCTTTGCTCGACCTTTCGACTACAAAATGAGTATAAAAGCATTATACAGGAAAGCAAATAATTGCAACATCAAGAGTTAGCGGGCATATTCCACGGCTCTCATTTCACGAATAACATTAACTTTTATCTCACCGGGGAATTTCATCTCTGTCTTTATTTTTACTGAAATATCTTTTGCAAGCTGCAATGCGCCAAAATCATCAATCTTCTCGGGAGTGACGAAAACACGGACTTCTCTGCCGGCAGACAACGCATAAACCTGTCGCACGCCGGGAAACTCTCCGGCAATTTTCTCCAAGTCTTCAAGGCGGCGAAGATAATTTTCAACTGAATCGCGGCGTGCACCAGGACGTGAGGCAGATAAAACATCGACAGCCGCAACAATGAACGACTCGGGAGTTGAAAAAGGATACTCTTCGTGATGAGCTTCCATAGCGGCAATAACCCTGTCATCAATGTTGTATTTTTTGAGAATCTTTCTTCCTAGCTCAACATGAGTACCCTCAACCTCATGACTAATCGCCTTTCCAATGTCGTGTAGCAATGCTCCCTTCTTTGCAACCTCAACGCTGGCGCCAATATCAGCAGCAATCATACTAGCAAGATGAGCCATCTCAATCGAATGAGTAAGAACATTTTGCCCATAGCTGGTGCGGAAATGAAGACGTCCCAGAAGTTGCAAAATTTCCTTAGGAAGATCAATGATACCAATTTCCATGGCAGCATCTTCTCCTATTTTTTCCATACGCTTAGTCAACTCTTCTCGAGCCTCCTCAACCTTTTCTTCAATCTTAGCTGGTTGAATACGACCATCCTTAATAAGTTTTTCAAGCGCCAAACGAGCAATTTCACGGCGTAGCGGATCAAATGAAGAAAGAATAACGCTTTCGGGTGTTTCATCAACAATAACCTCAACACCAGTTAAGCGCTCAAGTGTTCTGATGTTTCTTCCTTCACGGCCGATAATCTTACCCTTTAAGTCTTCGTTGGGAAGTAAAAACACGCTCGTCGTGGCATCGGCAACGCTGCTGCGCGCATAGCGTTGCATCGCAGAAAGCATAATGTCAGCAGATTTTTTTTCAATCTCCTCCTTGCGGTCTCGTTCAAGTTGTTGAACAGTACGAGCAAGATCTTGTTGATGTTCTTCTCGAATACGTTCAAGAAGTTGTTCACGAGCTTGATCAGCGCTAAGGCCAGCAGAAACTTCTAGCTGTTGGCGAGCTTTTTCTTGAAGAGTATGCAATGAATCTTTTTCTTCCGTGAGGCGTGAAAAATTATTCTTCAGTTCAGCTTCTCGAGATTCAAGCTTCCGAACATCTTGAATAAGAAATTCTTCTTTTTTAATAAGGCGATCTTCAAAACGATCAAGCTTGACCTTGCGCTCATGCTCTTCGCGCTTGTGGTCATCAACCAACTTACCGGCTCGCTCCTTTGCCTCAAGTTCAATGTCCTTAGCGCGCTGTTTGGCTTGATTAATCTTTAAAGCAAGCTGTTGTTCAACAGAACTAGCTTTTCGGGCAATGATAATCCATCTGATGCCATATCCGAGTACGATTCCCAAAAGGACTAAGCTGCCCACAAGAAGAGGTGTAGCTCCATTCATATAAAGGTTTACCCACCAAATTCTCTACCTTACAAGAAGAAAGGCATTCTTTGGGGGTTGGGTTAAAATTGCTAATAACAATAAACATCTATTCAAAAAAATTTTGTATCTGTAATTGGTATTATAGTAATGAAAGAGCAAATTGTCAAAGCGGTATTACAAGAAGAAGTTTGGAATAAAAAAAGATATACTAAAGAATATATACATGAAAAACGTAACATTATTAATCCTCGATGGCTGGGGAATTGGATCTAGAGACTACTCTAACGCAATCCATACCGCAGAACCCGCGATGATAAATTACATTCGATCAAACTACGCAATAGGAAGCCTACAATCAGCAGGAATCGCAGTAGGACTCCCCTGGGAAGAAGAGGGAAACAGTGAAGTTGGCCATCTAACCATTGGTGCAGGAAAAGTAATTTACCAACATTTTCCTCGAATAACTATGAGTATTGAAGACGGTTCTTTTTTTGAAAACACACAACTCATGGGAGCGTTTAATCATGCGAAAGAATTCAACGCCGCAGTGCACTTTGCAGGACTGTTAACGATGGGGAATGTGCACGCATCATTACAACACATTGGAGCACTTATTGATATGGCAAGCCGACAAGGGTGTAAAGAGGTATATCTTCATCTTTTCAGTGACGGGAAAGACAGCCCTCCACAATCCACATATGAACTCATACAAAAAGTGCAAAAATATATTGATACATTCGGCGTAGGAAAAGTTGCAAGTATAGGAGGAAGGCATTATGCGCTTGACCGCGACTCTCACTGGAACCGAACACAAAAAGAAGCAGAAGTTATGATCGGAAAAGGACTAATCAAAAACGACATCAAAGCAGCGATCGAAGAAAATTATCAAAAGGGATTGGATGACAACCAACTTGAACCATTTCTTGTTGGACCCAACATACATCCGATTCGGGAAAACGATGCGCTCATTTTTTTTGACTATCGTGAAGACAGCATACGTCAAATTGCTCGAGCATTTATTGCAAAAAATTTTAATGTGTTTCCATTTGAACGTCCGGAAAATTTATACATAACAACATTTACGCAATATGAAGAAAACCTAGACACTCAAGTAGCATTTCCAAGAGAAGAGGTGGAAAATCCACTCACGAAAGTACTGGCAGACAACAATAAAACGCAAATTCATATTGCAGAAACAGAGAAATACGCTCATGTAACTTATTTTTTTGACGGATATCGAGAACAAGCCTTTGAAAACGAATATCAGGTACTAATCCCTTCTCAAAAAGCCCTAAATTATGATGAGCATCCAGAAATGATGACGAGAGAGATTGCGAGTCGCATCATTGAATCAATTGCCTCAAAAGGATTCGACCTCATCGTCGCGAATTTTGCAAATTCTGACATGGTAGCCCACACTGGTAATTATGAAGCAGCAACACAAGCGGTACGAGTCATTGACGAAGAAATTCGAAAAATATATGACACCGCCCTCAGTCACGATTCCATACTCATTATCACGTCAGATCATGGCAATATTGAAAAAATGATTGATCCCTTAACGGGAAAAGTGCAAACAAGTCACGCGGCAAATCCTGTTCCCTTTTACCTAATAGGAAGCGACTATGTACGCCCGAAGACAGTACAAGAAGCGAATATGATTGAAAAAAATCCAATAGGACTCTTGTCTGACATAGCACCAACCATACTTCACCTCCTAGAGATTGAAAAACCAGAAGAAATGAGTGGACAAAACTTAATACCGCTTCTACAATGAAAATTATTTCGTATCTTTTGTTTGGAATATTGGGAAACATACTTGGACTTTTAGCTGCAGGAAAAATAATTAACGGTTTTATGGTATCAAAAGACCCAAGGGAAATTATTATCGCGGCACTTATATTAACAGGCATTGACATTAGCATCCGCCCGCTCATAAGGGTCGTTGCTTCAATTTTGATTCTGTTAACGTTAGGAATATTCTCAATAGTGATTAATAGCGTCATTCTCTACGGGCTTGACTTATACCTTGAAAGCATTACAATAAACACGACCTTCGCACTCGCTTTGGGGGCAATTTTAATAAGTACTATAAATGCAATCGTACAATATGTACGACGTTCACTGTAAAAATTATGTTAGCAATCATTCAAGCAATCGTCTCAATAGCTGTTATAGTAGCAATCATGCTCCAGGAAAAATCAGCTGGCGCAGGAAGCATGTTTGGCGGTGGTGGTGGAGATGTTTACCAAACACGAAGGGGGTTTGAAAAGAATATACATAATATAACGATCGCGCTGGTCGTTGCATTTGCAGGTCTAGCACTGCTGAACCTTGTTATATAAACTGCACAAAATTTACGACACACTCACCAAAAAAGAACGACGGATCTTTATTGGTGCACTGTTACTAGTAATTGCAACAAGCTCTCTCATCGGAGTACGTCTTTTTTATACAAAAACAACCGTGGCACCCATAGAGGGTGGAAGTTATACCGAGGGAGTTGTTGGGCAACCTATTTACATAAATCCATTAATTGCGTCAGGCAACGACGTAGATCAAGATTTGATTGAAATCATATTTAGCAACGTTCTTGAGCTAGCTGAGCAAATAAAAGTAAGTGAAGATCAAAAAACATGGAATATCGTTCTTCGAAGAGAGATGCTTTGGAGTAATGGAGAGCCAATCACAAGCGATGATGTCATCTTTACTATCGAAACTATTCAAGACCCTGATACAAATTCACCACTTGCAGCAAGTTGGCAAGGCGTTGCTGTTGAACGCTTAAGCGAACGGGAGATTCGACTAACTCTGCGTTCCCCCTTTGCTTTTTTTGAAAGCAACCTAAAAAACTTAAAAATTATTCCTCAACATATTTTTAGCGCAATTCCCAACGCAAATTTCCGCCTTTCCGACTTTAACCTTGAGCCAGTAGGAAGTGGACCATATGTGTTTGTAAAATATCAGAAACGAAAAGATGGATTTATCACCGAATACAACCTTAGCGTAAACCCGAACTATACGGGTAGCGCACCGCTTATTCAATCATTTAAGTTTAAATTTTTTAGCAATTTCGATGAGGCGATAGAGGCTTTTAATAAGCGAGAGATAGATGGCTTGGGAGGTCTTGATTTTGTAAAGTTGCAAAATCTTAAAATTCCTCGGGAAGTACTAGAAATTACCATGCCGCGATACTACACTATCTTTTTAAATAGCAATGCAAATCCAGCATTAAAACGCCCAGAAGTACGTGAAGCGTTATCACAGGCAACTGATAGAAATGGAATTATCGAGCTAGTCTTTGAGAATAAAGCACTTCCAATATTTGGCCCGATACCTTCGCAAACAGAAGGATATGCTAAAGATATTTATGAAAATGAAGCATTCTCACTAGAAACAGCGCAAAAAACATTGGAAGCGCAAGGATGGGAAAAGAATGAGGAAACAGGAATCTATGAGCGTTCAATTGGAGGAGAGGTAGTAAAACTCGATTTCGAAATTATTGTTCCCGATATAGAATTCCTGACTAACACCATAGAAGCAATACGAACTAGTTGGGAGTCAATCGGTATTCAGATAACTCCCGTAATCCTGGAACCCGCAGAAATAACACGCAGTGTTTTGAAAACAAGAAATTATCAAATGATTTTATTTGGCAATATCTTAAATGACAGTCCTGATGTATTTTCATTCTGGCACTCATCGGAACGGTTTTTCCCAGGATTTAACCTTTCCCTCTATGAAAACAGAACGCTCGATACGCTTCTTGAATCAGTTCGGGGAAATATAGCATCAACAACAAGACAAAAAGCCTTGAGAGAAATCCAAGAGATTATTCTCAAAGATCGGCCTGCAATATTTCTGTATTCGCCAAACTATATCTACGCAATGCCAAAAAACCTAGGAGAATTCAATGATACAACGCTCACAAAGCCGTCAAAGAGGTTTGAACACGTTGAATCCTGGTATAGAAGAACAGCTCGAGTGTTTAAATAGAAAAGCTTGCATTATTTGAAAAAATGTGTATTATAAAAGCAATAGTGAATTTCTTATAGTAACTGATACGGTAAGCTTGCAGAAGACTTTAAAGAAAGCATGGACAAAGGCAACTGCAAAAGTAGTGACAATCTTTCAACGAACCATTTTTTTGTGGTTATCTAACATACGTAATTATTAGCAAAAATCTACGACAGTAAGGACGTTGTAAAAACAACGGGCATAATTGCCGAGGTGGCGGAACTGGTAGACGCGTACGCTTCAGGTGCGTATGAGAGCAATCTTGTGAGGGTTCAAGTCCCTCCCTCGGCACAAAAAAATAAAAACTACATCAATAAAAAACTATTAATAACAACTGACCAAGTACTTAAACAGGAGAAGGTCGAAGAACTGAAGATTTCTCAACGAGGGAAGCAGTAAGTCAAAAGCTGTATAAAAGAAATCTAAATCTGCAGGTCAGCAGAAAACGATAAATAATAAACCGCCCCCAGCATTGTCGCAACATAAAAAATTAAACCGTGTCAAAAACAAAACATACATTAACAAATAGTAAATAATAAATAACAAAAACAATGAGAAAAAGACAACAAAGAGAGCCTGCCTCTATAAAACAATCTGAAGAGCAGTCATCAGAAAAAAAACCAACATTGAAATTCGTCCCATTAGGGGGGTTTGAAGAAATTGGAAGAAATATGATGTTCTTCGAATACGAAAACGAAATACTCGTAATAGATGCCGGTTTACAGTTTCCCGAGGAAAATACACCCGGAATTGATTACATAATTCCAAACATTAGCTATCTTGAAGAACATAAAGATAAGATCGTCGGCTTCATCATCACGCATGGCCACTATGATCATATTGGAGCAATTCCTCACGTATTGGGGAAAATGGGAAATCCAACAATCATCACAAACCAAATATCGAAAGAAATCATCAACAAACGCCAACAAGATTACCCAGGCACGGTGGAGCCACGCTTTGATATTGTAAAAGGAGGAAGTACAAGAAAAATAGGAAAACACTTCTCTGTTGAATTCTTTGATGTCATTCACAACATTCCTGACGGTGTCGGTATCATAATCGAAACACCAATTGGTAAAATTGTTCACCCCGGTGAATTCAAGTTTGATTATGACAAAGAAGGCAAAGCAGTGGGGATGGATACGTGGAAAAAACTAGGAAAACAAAACATTCACACGCTACTATTAGACAGTACTGGCGCAGAAGTACCGGGAGTATCAATTGCAGAGCACGTTGTAGAAGGCGAAATTGAAAAACTGATAAAAAGCACGAGGGGAAGAGTTATCGTTGCAACATTTGCGTCGCTACTAGATCGCCTTGCTGCAATCATGAAAATAGCAGAAAAATATAACCGCCACGTTGCAGTTAGCGGATATTCAATGAAAACAAATCTCCAAATTGCACGAGATTTAAAATATATCAAGTTGCGCAACGATACTTTGATCCCCATTCAAGAAATTAACAAATATCCCGACAATAAAGTGCTTTTGCTTTGCACGGGAGCGCAAGGCGAACCAAACGCAAGCCTTATGCGCATTGCAAATAAAATGCACAAACAAGTCACGCTGAAGCCAACAGATATGATCATCCTCTCAAGTTCTATTGTTCCAGGAAATGAACACAGCGTTCAGGTAATTAAGGACAATCTTGCACGCCAAACGCCAAACATCTATCACAATAAAATGCTCGACATTCACTCAAGCGGACACGCGCCGATGGAAGAACTGAAAGCGGTAATCGGAATGGTGAAGCCACGCTTCTTTATGCCGATGCATGGCTATTACTTTATGCGAATGCGTAATGCAAAACACGCACAAGAAGTACTCGGTCTTTCCCACAGCGAAACAATCGTAGGTGATAATGGACAAGTAGTTGAAATGACTAAGGACAGTATCCGACTCACCGATAAAGAAATCCCCTCTTCTTATGTAATGGTTGATGGTCTTGGCGTCGGCGATGTTGAAGAAGTAGTATTGCGTGACAGACGCAATCTATCAGAAGAAGGAATGGTTGTAATCATAACGACCATTGGTAGACATCATAAAAAAATGATTAAAAATCCTGACATTATTTCGCGTGGATTTATCTACCTGAAAAAAAATCAAGAACTACTCGAAAATATGAGGAAAAAAATACGGTCAATCGTCGCACGTTTCCCACGTGATCGTGAAATCGAATCTGAATATCTAAAAACACTCATTCGTGATCAAATCGGACAATTCATCTATACGAAAACAAAACGCCGTCCAATGATCCTGCCCGTAGTGATTGAGATATAAAAAAAGCTCCGCCGCAAGCGGAGTTTTTTTGAGCCTCACAATTTCCGAATTCCTATCCAGAGCGGTTGATCTTCGAGCTTCGTATCGAGTTCGTGAGTGCTGTTTTCAAAACGAGCGGTACGAGCACTTGAACATACGCATGTTTTTGCTCCGACGATTGAAGTCACCTCTTGCTCAAACGCCTGAATTGCACGAAGAATGGTCTCATCTCCTTCAATGTGCACCTCAATACCATCACTTACTCGCAAACCACTTTTCTGGCGCATCTGTTGAATAAAACGAATGATCTCACGGGCAATTCCCTCTTGCTTCAAGATCGGCGTGATAGTGGTATCAAGCTGAAGATCAAATTTTAGGCTAGAATCAAAAACAATCTGTTTCACATTAACCTCATCCTTTAATAAATCTAATAATTCATCATCATTCTTGATTCCTAATTCATTGTTCTTAATTCTCAGCTCAGCGAGTGGCTGCCGCACCTTAATACCCGCCTCCGCCCGAAGTGCCAAGGCTTGTGTTACTAAAGTACGAAGGTCACGAATATCATTTAACACAGAGCTGTTTTCGAATACTTCTGGAAGATGAGGCCAGTCTTCAAGATGAACTGATGGCTTAAAAGATTCACTCGACATAGCTCCAAGAGTTTGATAAAGGGCATCGCTAAAAAAGGGAGCAAAAGGTGCCGAAAGCTTAGTAAGCTCCACAAATACCGTGAAGAGAGTGTTCCGTGCTTCTATGCTGCCTTGAAGGCGTTTACGGGAACGTCTGATATACCACTGAGAAACGTCGGAAAGAAAATCTTCTATACTTCTTGCCGCACGAACAATTTCATAAGAATCAAGATGATTCGTAACATACCGTTCAGTCTCATAAAGTCGCGCAAGAATCCATATATCAAGAGCGTGCTTTGGTTGTTTGGTTTGAAACTGAAGACCGCTATCAGCATATGTCCTTAAAAAAGAAAAAGAGTTGTGGAACAGCAAGAAAAATTTTCGATACGACTTTAAGACATCACCTTCATCAAACCGCTTTGGCTCAGCATATTCAGTTGTCGTAAACAAATACCACCTAATAGCATCAACGCCATACCGCTCAATAATCTCCCAAGGATTAACAATGTTGCCTTTTGATTTGGACATTTTCTTGCCGTGCTTATCAAGAATAAGTCCGAGAGTGATAACGTTTTTATAGGGCACCTCTTTATCAAGGAGCGTTGCGATTGCAAGAAGGGTATAAAACCATCCACGCGTCTGATCAAGCGCTTCGCAAATATAATCCGCAGGATAACGCTCTCCTTTATCAATAAAGTTTTTGTTTTCATATGGATAGTGCCACTGGGCAAACGGCATCGCACCAGAATCAAACCAAACATCCGCAACTCCGAGAACACGACTCATCTCTCCTTTGCACTTAGCACACTTGAGTTTTATTTCATCAATAAAAGGTCGGTGCACGTCAAGGTTACCTGCTTTATTATACGGCCAGTTATGAACAGTGATTTTTTCATACTGCCCCGTATGAATATCTTTTTTTCTAAGAATTTCCTGATCAGACAAGCCCTCAAGAGCACTAGCAAGCATAAGAAGTGGTCGCCCGTGACTTATAAGCAAAATCCGCTTCCCAGAATAAGTTCGATTAATATCGAGGACTGCCTCCATCATACGAGCCTTTACTTGGTTCCAATGCTCTCCCTTCTCTGGTGCGGTAGTAAATTTTTTCTCCTCCGAAGCAAAAGAAAAATATTCCTCAAGTGGACGTCCATTCAAAACACCTCCATCGGTTTCATGAAATCGTTCGTCAACAAGAACGTGGGCTCCAGTTGCCTTCGCATAGATTTCAGCGGTCTCTCGAGTGCGTTGAAACGGAGAGGTGATAATAAGATCGATATGCTCTTTCTTAAGGTGTTCGGCTGAATGAAGAGCTTGCTCTCTCCCCCGCTCGGTAAGTACTGCGGCAGTTTTCTTAGTTTCCTTCCCACCTGCAAGAATGCCTTGAACATTCGACGTAGCTTCGCCATGCCGCGCAATAAAAAAAGTGTTTGAGGAAACGGCGTGTTTGTCGAGCTCTTGTAAACTACTCACAACATGCACCTTCTCACATGATAAACATTCCCATATCGGAAGCGGTGTTCCCCAGTATCGCTCACGGGAAATATTCCAGTCCTTTACCTCACGCAACCACTCTCCAAACCGCCCCTCCTTGATATGTCCAGGAAACCAATTAATCTTCTTATTGTTTGCAACCAACTGATCACGGAGCTTACTCATCTCAATGAACCAGGATTCTCGTGCGTAATACAAAAGCGGTGTATCACAACGCCAGCAATGAGGATATTCATGTTTATACTTTTCAGTTTTCAGTAAAAATCCCTTCTCCTCTAAATGAGCAAAAATCATCTTTTCAGTTTCGGGATGTTTTACATACTTTCCGTTAAGCCCAGGAACGCCAACAAATGTGCCATCTTCTTGAACGGTGTGGTATTCAGGAAGTCCAAGTTCTTTACCAAGCCGATAGTCATCTTCGCCATACATAACAGCTGTATGCACAACACCCGTACCATCAACATCAGTCACAAAATCTCCTAAATACACCTTGAATGATTTTTCATGCTTCAATTTTGCAACAGAAAACAATTGCTTGTAAGAAATTCCTTCGAGGTCACTTCCGGAAATTTCGCCGTTTCTTTTCACGTCATCACCTAAAACGCTATTCACGCGAGAAGAACCAAGAATGTACGTACCATCTTCACCTGAAACAATCGAGTAATGAATATCTTTCCCCGCCGCAAGCGCAACATTCCCCGGCAACGTCCATGAAGTCGTTGTCCATGACAGAATATAGGTTTTGTCGTCCGCAACAAAGTTTCCGATTACTTCACCCTTGTTAACCTTAAACTTTACGTATATGGATGTATCAGTAACGTCTTTGTATCCCTGCGCGAGCTCGTGAGAAGAAAGCGCGGTACCACAACGCGTACACCACGAAGCAATTTTAAATCCTTTGATTAACAGCTTTTTCTTATGAGCCTCTCCAAATATCCACCAAAGCGATTCTATGTAATCGTTATGATACGTTACATATGCATCATCGAGATCAAGCCAAAACCCCATACGCCGAGTAAGCTTCTCCCAGTCACTGCGGTACCCCCAAACGGTTTCTTTCGCGCGAGTATTGAACTTTTCAACACCGTACGCTTCAATTTCTTTTTTTGAATTAAATCCCAATTCTTTTTCTACCTGAATCTCAACTGGGAGACCATGGGTATCCCAACCACCCTTACGAGGAACATAATAACCACGCATCGCTTTATAGCGCGGAATAATGTCCTTGAAAGAGCGTGAAATAAGGTGATGAAATCCCGGCTTACCGTTAGCCGTTGGAGGACCTTCGTAAAAATTAAAGATCTCCTTCCCCTCACGATTGATAAGGGATTGCTCGAAAATACGTTTCTCATCCCACTGCTTCAGAATTGCCTCTTCGAGCTCGGGAAGATTTAAGTCGTTCTCGTTCTTGAACATAAACCCATCATACGGATCGGAGTCGTCTTTGTAAACGAAAAATTGACAAACTTCAAAAAAAGTATAAAATCTTTTTAGGTCGCTAACTCAAGAAAGGAGTTTGATAACTATGCTAGAAATAGCGCTCACAATCGTGGCACTGGTGTTTGCTATAGCGCTCTTTCATCGTGAAGCAAGCGCAATTGATGAGCAGGAACGCCAAGCGCAATGCCTCGTTCACGAAGTGCTAAGCGATGGCACACCAAGAACTCTCGCAATGTTGATGCGAACACTAAGAGAGCGCGGTAATGCTACGCGAAGACAAAGTATCGAAAACGCACTTACCATTCTCGTACTTGACGAAAAAATTGCAAAAGAAGAGTACATACTCATTCGATCCAGCCCAGGGAAGACAATAAACATCTTCACCATAAATCATTAGCTCTAGCTAAAGCCAAGCATCAATCAACCGCCTCGACTCTTCGAGGCGGTTTTTACATCTTTTCTGGCGCAGAAATTCCTAAAAGTCCAAGTCCGGTTTTAAGTGTATCAGCAACCGCTTTTATTAAACGAAGCCGAACAGCGCGAAAAGTAGCATCAGCTTTTAAAACCGGAACGGTCTGATAAAATTGATTTGCTTCTTTTGCAAGAGTAAATAAATAATCAGTAAGAAAGTGAGGGTAATACAGTTCTGTAACGCGTTTCACGACATCGGGAAATTGAAGAAGGCGAAGAACGAGCATGAACTCCCCTGGCTCATGGAGAGAGCTTGCATCAAACAATGCCGTATCAGATTTGCGTAAAATACTACAAAGCCGTGCGTGCGTATACATAATATAAGGCGCGCTATTTCCTTCTAAATTCAACATCTTATCCCACTGAAACGTAATGTCACTCTGCCGATTTTGAGAAAGGTCGTTATACTTCAAAGCACCAAGCCCAACCATACGCGCTATTGTCTCTTGCTCTTCCTCTGATAAATCTTCACGCTTTGATTGCACAATAGCGCGAGCACGCTGAATCGCTTCATCGATAACTGCCTCAAGTGATATATGCTTCCCTGCTCGAGTAGAAAGCTTTTTTAAATCTTCACCCAAGAGAAGTCCAAATTTTACATGAACCAAAACCTCTTGGTGAATAAATCCCAATTTTTTAACCGCCTCGAACAACTGTTGGAAATGAAGACTCTGCCCATTGTCTACCACATAAAGAATGTGTGTCGGCTTGAACTCTCTCACGCGATACTCAACCGCCGCAATATCCGTCGTTGAATACAAATAAGCGCCGTCTTGTTTACGAATAAGAAATGGTGTTTTAGTGCTCGTGGGAATTACAATTGCCCCTTCACTTTCCTGCGCAACGCCTCGCTGTAATGCTTCTTTAACAAGAGTAGGAAGACGATTATTATAAAAACTCTCACCGTTATAATAGTCAAATGAAATATCAAGAAGGTTATAAAATCGTTCAAATTCTCGAAGACTAACGTCGTAAAAGCTCTGCCACAACTGCTTGTTCTCTACGTCTCCCTCCTGAAGTTTTTTAATTTCCTCACGCGCGCGCTCTTCTAATTGGTTATCCTCCTTCATGCGCCGATTGTAATCAACATACAGCTTCATAAGCCGCTCGATCGTAATATCGCCTTCAATCGGATGCTCTTTGTATGCCGCAATTAAAATACCAAACTGCTTTCCCCAATCCCCCAAATGGTTATCACCGATAGTTTTCCATCCACAGAATGTAAACGTGCGATACAGAGCATTACCAATAATTGTTGACCGCAAATGAGCAACGCTCATTGGTTTCGCTATATTGGGATGCGAATAATCAATCACGACCGTCCCTTTATTAAAGGAAGCATCTGGTGTCCCCCACAAAGAACCGGCTTTTACGATCGTCTGAAACGACTCATGAAGAGCATGTTCCGAGAGCCAGAAGTTAATAAACCCCGGCGGAGCAACATCAATACGCTGGAACATAGCTCCATTGTCTTGTTTTCTCATAAACTGCGCGAGAGATTCAGCAACCTCCATAGGATTGCGACCATCACGTTTTGCGATACGAAGAGCAATCGAGCTCGAATAATGACCGTGTTCCGGAGTTTCGGAAACAACAACCTGAACATCTTCACGATCGTCTCCGAGGGCGTCATGAATCAATGAGATAATAGTGGCATTCATAGTGATATCTTCATACTATAAGAAAAGAGAAGAAAAACGTATACTAAACCCATGAAAGTCTATGCAGAAAACAAGCGTGCCAGATTCGACTATGAAATCTTGGAGACATTTGAAGCGGGTATCGAACTAATCGGCACAGAAGTAAAATCTATCAGGTCCGGCCGCGTTAACCTAGCCGGTGCTTTTGCCGTACCGCTTGAAGGTGGCATATCACTGATCAATGTTGATATTCCGCCCTTTCAACCAAAAAACACGCCGGAAGAATATAATGCCGAACGCTCGCGCCGTCTCTTGCTTTCAAAAAAGGAAATTGCATATCTCATCGGGAAAGCAAAAGCCGAACGCTTGACAATTATACCTATAAAGCTGTATAGTAAGGGTCCGTACATCAAGCTAGAACTTGCACTCACGCGCTCAAAGAAAAAAGCCGACAAGCGCGAAACAATCAAAAAACGTGAAGTAAAACGCGAGATAGCACGGAAATTGAAAATATAATAAAGGGGATGACAGGCCTCGATGAATTGATAGATTATTCAATTGCAAGCCGAGTTGAGTTTCTCGTAAAACAATTCAAAACCTTAGTAACTGGCAATCAAACTGCTAGAGTACCAGCTCTCGCTTACGCGTAACTGATACCATCGGTCTTCAAGGTTCCATAGAAGGTCACCGGTGTTATACCTGGAACTAAGGAGTGAGCCGCGGTCCACTACTCACTCACAAAAATCTGCGGACCAAAAACCCGTACTCGTTAAGAGCACTAAGCTTGTAGACATTGCTTGAGACATCATTCACACGGCGGTTCGACTCCGCCCATCTCCACCAAATTTGATTTGCCGAAGAAGTTGCCTCGGGGCTTCGCCCCTCGGCAGTGGTTTCCGCCAAGAAATTCCAGGGGGTTTTGAATTCCGCCAAAAGAATTCCCGCCGAAAGTCGGCGGTTCGAGCCGATGGAAACAAGAAAA
>Ga0210057_1001748_pt1 | contig 32405 bp, 36 predicted proteins | sample CryGeyCG2114_010_2_FD_183968 | JGI IMG/M metagenome (GOLD analysis project Ga0210057, IMG submission 183968) | Groundwater microbial communities from aquifer - Crystal Geyser CG10_big_fil_rev_8/21/14_0.10 (SPAdes) (version 2) | ecosystem: Environmental > Aquatic > Deep subsurface > Groundwater ... | reverse complement strand
AGTACAAAGGTTTGTTAAAAGATTATACCGATGCTTTGGATAATTTTGTTATCCGTGATGTATTGCCGGCGATAAAAACGACCGCCGATCAAAAGAGTGCTCGTCTGCAAGCGCATCGCTTTGGAGTGGTGGCGGAGATTAAAAGAACGCCGCCGCACAATGCGGACATTTGCGTGTCTTTTAGAATAGAAAAAGATACGGAAAATAATAAGGTTTTTTTAAAAATTGATTTTAACGAATGGAAGTGGGGGGTAGCGTCCGAGCTTGACGGCACGCAAGAACTGGCCGTGGAGCTGCCGGCGGTTAACCGCGAGGCAATAAAAAAAGCGGTAAAAATAGAGACATTAATCGGCCAGTTCACGACAGCGGTCATGGGTCCGCCATATAGCCGGTTTAGCTAAAAAGTTCAAGAAGAACAGATATTCTAGCGTCCGTTTACAAAAATTCGGGCGCTTTTTATTTTTTAAAATTTTCAGTGTTTGATAATTAAATTATTGGAAATTCATTGAAAATTGAAAATTGGTCATTGAAAATTTTTCTCCTTTGCGCTAAAATAGAGTTATGAAGAAAAAAGCAAAACTATCATCCAAAAAAAGAACAAAAAAATCCCTTAAGCAGATTAATTTTTTGGATTTTGTTGATTCGGACGCGGACGGCTTATCCGATAACGAAGAAAAGCGGCTGGGGACTGACCCGTTCAATCCGGATACTGACCGCGACGGCTTGCCTGATTTTGCCGAAGTCAAAAAATACCGTACCGACCCGCTTAATCCGGATACGGATAATGACGGCATAACTGACGGCGATGAGGTAAAAATAGGGCTTAATCCTAAAAGCCCAAATCAGTGGAAAGATATTTTTTGGCCTTCGGTTGATAATAATTATCAGCCCTTGCTCTTGCGGCCCAAGCGCGCGATTGGTTACAGTGCTTTTTTTGTCGGCATAAAAGCAATCGCTTTTATCTTTGCGGCCGCGTTGCCCCTGCAGGCCTTTATGATGCCGGATGTTTTGGCGCAACAGCGGGACAAAATTTTAGCGTTAGTGGAACAGGTGCGCGCCGAGCAGGGAGCGGGGGAATTAGCGGGCAATGAGAAGTTGCGGGCTTCCGCGCAGGCGAAAGCAAGCGATATGGTTAACTATCAGTATTTTAGCCATGTAGGCCCGGAACAGCACGATTTGCCTTATTTTTTAAAGCAGGCCGATTATAATTATCGCTTTGCCGGGGAAAATTTGGCCATGGGTTTTAACGACGCCTCAAGCGTGGTGCGCGCCTGGGTCAAAAGCCCTCTGCATTACCAAAATATCATTGACAAAGATTTTGCCGAAACCGGAATGGGCATAGATGGCGGCGAATATCAGGGCCGGCAGACGGTTTTTATCGCCAACCATTTCGGCTCGCCTTTAGTGACGACGGCCAAAAAAGAACAGCCGGCTGCGGGACAAAAAACCAAAAATAAGACCGTTAAATCGCGGCAGGTGCTGGGAGAAAAATTAAGCGGCGAGGCGGTTCCGGCAAGTGAAATTTCGTATCAAGGAGAAAAATCTTTCGTGCTGTGGAAATACGACGGGGAGCGGACGACCTTTACCGCCCGAGCCGTTATCGGCGGGGAAGTAGCGCAAGCGGTCGTTTACATCGGGGATTATCAAATGGAATTAAAGGCGGATGAATCCGAAGCAAGTTTATACGCAGGAACTTTAACCGTCGCCGAGCCGATTGACAATTTTTTTCAGGTAGTCATTAATCCAAGCATTATTATTAAAGCCAAAAACGGCGCGACGCTTACCGCGAGCATTCCCTGGTATCAAACGAAAATAGTCGCGCCCTCGCTTTTGACCCGCTATCAGGCAATGCACACGATTTTGCCCGGAAGCTTAACCCGCGTCTTGAGCGCTTCCCGCGTCATTTTCGCTCTGGCCATAATAATTTTCAGCGTCGTGTTGCTTCTTACTATTTTTATTGAGATTAAAAAACAGCATCCGCACATTATCGTTCAAACTTTGGCAGTGATTGGGCTATTGGCGGTTTTAATAAGTATTTAAGATTTATGATTTTAGATTTATGATTTATGAATAGTGAAGATTTAAAAACGAAATAATTTCTATTATGGTTGCCTCGGTAAAATATAGTAAAAGTAGAAAATAGATCTGAAATCCTAAATCATAAATCAAAAATCATAAATCATCGTATGACTTTTACATTACAATTATTTTCCATCATCATATTAATCCTCTCCGCCTCAATCCACGAATACATGCACGCCTGGATGGCGGACCGTTTAGGGGATGCTACGGCGCGCGACGCGGGGCGGCTGACGATAAATCCGCTCGCGCATCTGGATTGGTTCGGCTCAATTTTTTTGCCGCTCCTTTTGGTATTGTCAAATTCGCCGTTCGTGTTCGGCTATGCCAAGCCGGTGCCGTTCAATCCGCATAATTTGCGCGACGGCAAATGGGGTCCGGCCAAAGTCGCGCTCGCCGGTCCTTTAGGCAATTTTATTTTAGCGCTCTCGTTTGGGCTGGTTTTGCGCTTCGTGCCGGTTTTAGACGCTCAACTCGCCGCTTTTATTTCTTACATTATTATTATTAATCTGATATTGATGGTTTTTAACCTTATCCCCATTCCGCCGTTAGACGGCTCTAAAATAATACTTCCGTTTTTGCCGTATCATTGGCAGAAAAAATATTTTCTCCTGGAACCGTACGGCATGACGCTGGTGGTGTTTTTTATGCTTTTGGGCATGAACATCGTTTGGTTTTTCGTAAATATTTTGTTTCAGCTGATTGTGGGCGGATAAATTTTGTATTCGTAGAGGTGAGGCATTGTTGATGTGATTAAAAAAGAAAAAGAGGCCTGTTTTTTTCAGGCCCCCATGGCAACGGAGGTTGATGCGCGAATTATTTTGAATTTAAGCGGCGCGGCTGTGGTCTTGCCAATGATGGCGATGAAATTCGTCCGCGTATTTTTCCGCCCATTCCTGGGCCGAAAATTTGCCGATTATATCAATTAATTCTCGCCCGCTCAGGCCGAGGTGGAACGCATATTCTTCCACCGTCATCCCATTAGCGGCAATCTTTTTTACCGTATTTTCCACCGTTACCCAGCGGTGTCTCTGCATTTCTTGCAGTTCACTTTCCAAATACTGCCGTTCATTTCGGAATACAATCGGTGGCGCAAAAAAAGAGCAATTAATTTCCATGATGGATTTCTCCTTTCACACCATGATGGTTATTTTTAACCATATAACTTTGCGTTATTTTTAGCAATAGCCGTTTTTCTTGACGATTTTTTATTATTTTGCTAATCTATTGATAGTTAGAAAACTTATTCACCCCGTCGCCTGTTTCATTTAAGCCGGTTAATGTAATCATAGGGCTTATTTATGTAGGCGCAGGGGTAAACAAAACGCATAAAAGTCCAATCGGACTCATTTTTTGTTATCTACCAAAATAAACTATGCCTACTATTAACCAGTTAGTCAAAAGGCCGAGAAAAGTCCAAAAAATAAAAACCAAAGCGCCGGCCTTGCAAAGCGTTTTGGACACCCTCCACCGCCGGCGCACGGTATTGCCTAAAGGCAGTCCGTTTAAGCGCGGCGTTTGCCTGAAAGTGACGACCATGACGCCAAAAAAGCCAAACTCGGCTTTGCGTAAAATCGCGCGCGTCAGACTGTCAAACGGCAGCGAAGTAACCGCCTATATTCCAGGCATGGGACATAATTTGCAGGAGCACGCGATTGTTTTAATCAAAGGCGGCAAAACCAAAGATTTGCCGGGCGTGCGCTATAAGATTATCCGCGGCGTCTACGATACGCAGGGCGTGCAAAATCGCCGGCAAGGCCGCTCTTGTTACGGAGCGAAACGGCCAAAACAATAATTTATTCAAGAAATTTTGTACAGACTTAATAGAGCCCGCGAACCTAATCTAAATCCGTACCAAGAATTCGTATTAAAGGTTCATAATAAGATTTAAGTCCGTAATAACTATTTGAACATATGCGAGGAAAACCAGCGCCCAAAAGAGAAATACAGCCCGATGTCCGCTACCGCGATTTGGATGTTGCTAAATTCATGAATTACATTATGGAACGCGGCAAAAAGACCGTGGCGGAAAAAATCATCTACGGCTGTTTTGACATTATCAAAGAAAAAACCAAGCAAGACCCGCGGCATGTTTTTAACAAAGCGCTGAAACAAGTGGGTCCGCAGCTGGAAGTGCGCGGCCGCCGAGTCGGCGGCGCTAATTACCAAATTCCGTATCCGGTTCGCCCGGAGCGGCGTTTCGCGCTTTCCTGCCGCTGGATTATTGACGGCGCCAAATCGCGCAAAGGCCGTTCCATGGCGGATAAGTTAGCCGCCGAAATAATGGACGCGTCCAAAGGCGAAGGCGCGGCCGTCAAGAAACGCGCGGATGTGCACCGCATGGCCGAAGCCAACAAAGCGTTTGCGCATTTCGCTCGCTACTAAATACGCAAATTACCACGAATAAATTAACGAATGGTCGCTAATTTAGTCAAAATAATTATTCTTAAATTATTGTAAAATTTTTGTTTAATTATTATTCAATTTTCACGGGATTGCCACGCTCCCTCCGGTCGCTCACAATGACAGAAAATAACAATTTAACCAATTAACTTTTTACTTTTAACTTTCTAACTCCCTATGGATTATCCCCTTAATAAAGTCCGCAACATCGGCATTATCGCCCACATCGACGCCGGCAAAACAACCGTTTCCGAGCGCATTTTATTTTACACCGGCAAAAAGCACAAAATCGGCGAGGTGCACGAAGGCGAAGCGACGATGGACTGGATGGAACAGGAGCAAGAGCGCGGTATTACCATAACGAGCGCCGCGACCACTTGTTTTTGGAAAGATTGCCGCATCAACTTAATTGATACTCCGGGACATGTGGATTTTACCGCCGAAGTGGAACGCTCTTTGCGCGTTTTAGACGGCGGCGTAGTCGTATTTGACGGCGTAGCCGGCGTTGAGCCGCAATCCGAAACGGTTTGGCATCAGGCGGAAAAATACAGCGTGCCGCGCATGTGTTTTATCAATAAATTGGATAGAACCGGCGCGGATTTTTATAAAGACGTGGAATCCATTCACAGCCGTTTGACCAAAAGCGCTTACCCGATCCAGCTGCCTATCGGCACGGAAGAAAATTTTCGCGGCTTAGTTGATTTGCTTACGCGCAAAGCGCGAATTTACGAAGACGAATTGGGCACTAAATTCAGCGACGAAGAGGTGCCGGCGGACATGAAAGACAAAGTGGAAGAATACCGCGCGAAATTGGTTGAAGCGATCGTGGAAAATGACGAAGAGTTAATGGGTAAATATTTGGCCGGTGAAGAAATCGGCGCGGAAGATTTAAAAAAAGAATTGCGCGCGGGAGTAATCACTAACCGTCTGGTGCCGATTATGTGCGGCAGCGCGCTGAAAAATAAAGGCGTGCAGTTTTTATTGGACGCGGTCTGCGACTATTTGCCGTCGCCGCTTGACGTGCCGCCGCTGGAAGGAATTGACGCCAAAGACGCGGCCAAAAAAATTGCCGTACATCCGGACCCAAATGAGCCGTTCGCGGGCCTAGCTTTTAAAATCGCGACCGACCCTTTTGTCGGCAAACTTTGTTTTGTCCGCGTTTATAGCGGCATCTTAAAATCCGGCTCTTATGTTTTAAATACCGCGAACGACGCCAAAGAGCGCATCGCTCGCATTGTTTTGATGCACGCCAATCACCGTGAGGATGTGGATGAAGTAAAGGCGGGTGAAATCGCGGCCGTGATTGGTCTAAAGAGCACCGTTACCGGACATACGCTTTGCGATGAGAGCCGCCCGCTGATTTTAGAAAGCATTACTTTCCCCGAACCGGTAATCAAAGTCGCCGTGGAACCGAAAACCAAAGCGGACCAGGAAAAAATGGGCATTGCTTTGCAGAAACTTGCGGAAGAAGACCCGACTTTTCGCGTTAATACCGATCAGGAAACCGGCCAGACTTTAATCGCGGGCATGGGCGAGTTGCATTTGGATATTATTGTTGATCGTATGAAGCGCGAGTTTAAAGTGGAAGCGAACATCGGCCAGCCGCAAGTCGCTTATCGCGAGACAATCAAAAAAGAAGCGGAAGCCGAAGGAAAATACATCCGCCAATCCGGCGGCCGCGGTCAATACGGCCATTGCTATTTGCGCGTGAAGCCGCAAGAAACCGGCAAAGGTTTTGAATTTAACGATGAAGTAAAAGGCGGCGCTATTCCGCGCGAGTATATTCCGGCCATTCAAAAAGGCGTTAAAGAAGCGCTGGACAAAGGAATTTTGGCCGGTTACCAGTTGGTTGACATTAGCGTTACCGTCTATGACGGTTCGTATCACGAAGTTGACTCATCCGAAGCGGCGTTTAAAATCGCGGGTTCAATGGCTTTTCAAGACGCTTGCCGCAAAGCCGATCCGGTATTGTTAGAGCCGGTAATGAATGTGGAAGTAGTAACGCCGGAACAGTTTATGGGAGATGTGGTCGGCGATATTAATTCCAAGCGAGGTAAAGTGGAAGAAATGAGCGAACGCGGCCAGATGAAAGTGATTGACGCCAAAGTGCCGCTCGCGGAAATGTTCGGTTATGCCACGCAATTGCGCTCCATGACGCAGGGCCGCGCGAGCTACAGCATGGAATTATTCGGCTACGAAGAAGTGCCGCGCAACAAAGCGCAGGAAATTATTGAAGGCAAAAGCGGAGGAAAAAAGTAGCGTAAAAACATTGAAACAATTAACAAGCGATAATTGACAAGTGGTAATGACAGTTATATAATTTTGATTAGTTGCAATTTTAAATAAAATAAATTTGTGGGATATGCAAAATCAACTTGACAGGATTATAAATTTAGTAAAAAAAACCGGCGACCGTCTGGTTGTTTTGGATCGCGATAACCCGCGTCAAAGTTATGTAGTAATGGATATTAACGATTATGAAATGTTAGTGGATAAGGGAGAATGCCATTGGGATGGCGACGGCGAAAGCGATGATTTTTATAAAGAGCCTTGGGACGAGAGCGATGAAGAAGATGAAGATTGGGATTTTAAGCCGGAAAATTACTTAAGCGATGATTTAAAAGAGGATAATAATGAATATGATTTTAATGAGCCGCCGATAGTTGATCTGGACGGCGATGACTATGGGGACGACGGAAAAGAAGATTTTACGCCAATAGATGAAATTTTTGCTGAAAAAAAGGTAAAAAATAAAAAAACCAGCCAGCTTGACAATAGTTTGAAGTATGGTACAATGAAGCATAATTCCGAAGAAATCAGCGGAAAACGGCGTTCTCGCTGGGAAATTGCGCCGGAAGTGAAAAAAACATTTGAAAATGAGCCGGAGGAAGACAGATATTATTTAGAAACCATTTAATTTTTTTGGTTTTTTTTACTTTATTTATAATAATTTAGGCGGCTGGATTGTAACCCCGCAGTACTGTGGGGGCCGTAATTAAGGAATAAAAAACATGACTGCACAATTTGAACGCACAAAACCCCATGTTAATGTCGGCACCATCGGCCACGTTGACCATGGCAAGACGACTTTAACGGCAGCTATTTTAAAAGTGTTGCATGCTAAAGGTTTTACTGCTTCCGAAAAATCAGTTGACCAAATAGACGCTGCTCCGGAAGAAAAAGCGCGCGGCATTACAATCGCCACCGCGCATGTTGAGTATGAATCGGAAAAACGCCATTACGCGCACGTAGACTGCCCGGGTCACGCCGATTACGTCAAAAACATGATTACCGGCGCGGCTCAGATGGATGGCGCGATTTTGGTCGTGAGTGCGACTGACGGTCCGATGCCGCAAACGCGCGAACATATTTTGCTTGCAAATCAGGTAGGCGTGCCGTATGTCGTGGTATTTTTAAACAAAGTTGACATGGTTGAGGATAAAGAATTGATTGATTTGGTAGAAGAAGAAGTTCGTGATTTATTAAAAAAGTACGAATTTGACGGCGATAACGCGACGATTATCCGCGGCAGCGCTTTGAAGGCGTTAGAAGATCCGAACGGCGAGTACGGCCAGGCGATTTTAGATTTAGTCAAGGCTTTGGACGAAAAGATTCCGGAGCCGAAACGCGATATTGATAAGCCGTTTTTAATGCCGATTGAAGATGTTTTCTCAATTGAAGGCCGCGGCACCGTAGTCACCGGCCGCATTGAGCGCGGCATAGTAAAAGTCGGCGAAGAACTGGAAATAATCGGTTTGCGCGATACCCAAAAGACTACTGCCACCGGCATTGAAATGTTTAACAAAACTTTAAATCAGGGACAAGCGGGAGACAACGCCGGCGTACTTTTGCGCGGCACTAAAAAAGATGAAGTGGAACGCGGCCAGGTTTTGGCTAAACCAGGATCAGTTACTCCGCATACGGAATTTGAATCCGAGGTATATGTTTTAACCAAAGAAGAAGGCGGACGCCATAAGCCGTTTTTTAAAGGATATAAGCCGCAATTTTACATCGGCACCACTGATGTTACGGGCGAGGTAAGTTTGTCGGAAGGAACGGAAATGGTCATGCCGGGCGATACCGTCAAAATGACGATTAAATTAATCGCGCCCATCGCTTTGGAAGAAAAGCAAAAATTCGCCATTCGCGAAGGCGGCCATACCGTAGGCGCCGGCGTTGTGGCAAAAATGATTAAGTAAATACTTTATCCTCCGAAATATTTTCGGAGGACAGCAGTGTTTATTTATAAACGCTAAATCTTTAAAATTAGAAAATAAAGATTACATGAGTATCACTGAAACAAACAAGAAGCCAGCGTCGGATGCGGTCGTTCCTGAAGACAGCAAACAAAAAATCAGGATTAAGATTCGCGCTTACGATTACAAAATCATCGATCAAGCGGCAAAAACGATTATTGAAAGCGTTCAGCGTAGCGGCGTGCAGGTTTTCGGCCCGATTCCGCTGCCAACGGCCAAAAGAAAGTACACGGTAAACCGATCTACTTTCGTGCACCGGAAATCAAAGGAGCAGTATGAAATGCGCGTTCATAAGCGTTTGATTGATATTATTGAGCCGACTGCCAAAACAGTGGAGCTTCTGACAAATTTAAGCTTGCCGACCGGCGTGGACGTGGAAATTAAAATGTGATAGATCGCTAATTGCCACGAATTCATAAACGAACAGCCGCGAATTACTAGTACGCAAAATAAAAATACATCATTGGATTGTTGCTGTAACCCCTTTTGGGAAGTATGGCAAGAAGAAGATGATAAAAAACGAGGATTTAAGAGTCAAATAACTACAACAAAAAGTAAAGCTAGCCAAGATATTTTAGAATTCTGGCGCTTTGTTGTAAGGCCAGATTTTTTATTTCAATTAGTTTTAATATGAAATTCATTTTAGGCAAAAAATTAGAGATGACGCAGCTTTTCCAAGACGACGGAACGGTCGTGCCGGTGACTAAAATTCAGGCGGGACCGTGCGTCGTAACGCAGGTTAAAAACGCCGGTAAAGACGGTTACGCGGCCGTGCAATTTGGTTATGGAGCAAAGAGAGCAAAAAATATTAATAAATCATTGCGCGGGCATGCGGACGGCTTGGGTAATTTTCAATATTTGCGGGAGATGAGGGTTAAAGACGAAAACAAAGAGAAAGTTGAATTGAAGCGCGGGCAAATCATTGATGTTTCCAGTTTTATTCTAGGCGATGTCGTTGACGCGATTGGCGCGTCCAAAGGGCTTGGTTTTCAGGGCGTAGTCAAACGGCATCATTTTCACGGTTCTCCCGGGAGCCACGGCCACAAAGACCAATTGCGGCACTCGGGTTCAGTGGGGGCTAAAGGTCCGGCGCATGTTTTTAAGGGCACTCGCATGGGCGGCCACATGGGCGATGAGCGAGTAACGATGAAAAATTTATCAATTGCCAAAGTTGACGCGGACAATAATATTTTATATGTCAGAGGAGCGGTACCCGGAGCGCGCAACGGATTAGTTATCATTAAGGGAGAAGGGGAGATGACGATTGCGGAAAGTAAGAAGTCGGAAGTAAGAAGTGAAGAAAAAGAGACGGAAAAAATTACCAATGACGAATTAAGAATTAAGAATAAAGGAGAGGAACAAGCAGCAGAAGAGAACATAGAAGAAAAAGAACAAAAAAAAGAAGAAGTCGCGGCAATTTAACAATGTGACAATGCAGTAATTTTTATGAAAGTTAAAGTTTATAATCAAAACGCGGAAATAGTCGGAGAGCAGGATTTAAATCCGGCGGTATTTGACGTAAAAGCGAACGAAGCTTTAATTCATCAGGTTGCGGTGGCGCAAATGTCCAACGAGCGGCAGGTGCTCGCCCATACCAAAACCAAAGGCGAAGTGCGCGGCGGCGGCCGCAAGCCTTGGCGCCAAAAAGGCACCGGCCGGGCGCGCGCCGGTTCATCCCGCAGTCCGTTATGGACCGGCGGCGGCGTGACTTTTGGACCGCGCTCCAATCGCAATTTTTCCAAAAAGATAAATATCAAAATGAAACGACAAGCGATCTTGGGAGTTTTGTCGGATAAGGTTCGCCATCAGAGTTTGATAATAGTTGATAAATTAGATTTGCCGGAAGCAAAAACCAAGCAAGCGGCGCTCATAATTAAAAATTTTGCCGCGAAAACGATAATTGGCGGTGAAGCGAACAAACAGAGAAAAAATAATATTTTAGTGATGACAGCGGGCAGAGAAGAAAAAGCGGAGCGGGCGCTGAAAAATTTAACCAGCGCGGAGTTGATAAAAATTAACAACATCAATATTTTGGATTTGTTAAAATATAAAAACATAATTTTAACTTTGGAAACGGTTAAAAAATTAGAAGAGCGGTATTCAGGCAAATAGCAAAAACATATGGCAGCATTTAAAGCAAAAAAAAATAGCAATCAAGACGGCCAGCCGGACAAAAATCCAAGCATGAAAGATTTGTATGACGGCGGCATCAGCGCGACCGCAACTGACGCAAAAAAAGGAAAGTCAGCGGCGCGCGGCTCTTATTTGGAATCATATCGCGTGTTAATTAAACCGTTAGTCACTGAAAAAGCGGCCAAAATCGGAGCGGCAAACAAATATGCTTTTGTAGTGTCAAAAGAAGCCAATAAAATAATGGTTGCCAAGGCGATAGAGCATGTCTATGGCGTTAAACCGGTTAGAATCAATATTATTAATAGAACAGGCAAAGTAGTTCGCAGCCGGCGGGGAAACGGCAAAAGAAAAGATTGGAAAAAGGCGATAATCAGTCTGCCTAAAGGAAAAAACATTAATATTTACGAAGGCGTGTAGTTCAATAACGCCAAAAAGGGACTTAATAGATTAGCGAACCCTTAATACGAATGCTTCTTGCGGATTTAGTTGCCCCCGCAGTTATACGAATGCCACGAATGTAGGAAAAAAGTTTAACAGCAGAATTCGTAGCATTCATGTCCATCTTAGCCGTTATAAGTCCGTATAAAGAGCTCGCATTAAAGATTCACTAAAAGATTAAAGTCCATAATTAACTTTTTGAACATGGGTATAAGAACGGTAAAACCAACAACGAACGCATTGCGTCAAGTAACCTTTGACGATTTTGCCGATATCACCGCCGTTAGGCCGCTGAAGCGCTTGACCGTGCCAAAGAAAAAAAAAGGCGGCCGAAATTTTCAAGGTAAAATTACCATTCGCCATCAGGGCGGAGGGGCAAAACAACGAGTCCGGCTGGTTGATTTTAAACAGGATAAATTTGACGTCTTGGCGACGGTGAAAACGATTGAATATGATCCGACCAGAGGCGCCAGAGTCGCTTTGTTGTTTTACCGCGACGGCGAGAAGCGCTACATTATCGCGCCCGACGGTTTAAAAGTGGGCGATACGCTAATGAGTTCGGAACAAAAGCAGGAAGCAAAATTAGGCATGCGCCTGCCGTTAAAACACATCCCGATTGGTTTAGAGATACATAATGTGGAATTGGTTCGGGGCGCCGGCGGAAAATTAGCCCGCGGCGCCGGTAATTTGGTCAAATTAATGGCCATTGACGGAGACAACGCTCAATTAAGATTGCCCTCCGGCGAAATCAGACTGGTAAAAAGCGATTGTTTGGCGACTATCGGCAAAGTAAGCAATCCTGACCGTCGTTTGATTTCTATCGGCAAAGCCGGTCGCAGCCGTTTGTTGGGAATACGCCCGACCGTGCGCGGCACGGCGATGAACCCGGTTGACCATCCGCACGGCGGCGGCGAAGGCAAACAGTCCATTGGTTTGAAAGCGCCTAAAACTAAGTGGGGCAAGAAAGCGCTCGGCGTCAAAACCAGAAAGCCGCAACCGTCAGACCGACTGATAATGCAGAGAAGGAAAAAGAGAAAGTAACTAGTCAAAAGTCCATAAAGTCAAATTTGTATTAACATGTTGAACATATGTCCAGAAGCTTAAAAAAAGGTCCTTATGTAAATGAGGATTTAATAAAAAAGATAAAAAATTTAATGCCGAACGATAAGACGGTTGTTAAAACTTGGGACAGGTCTTGCACGATTACGCCAGCAATGGTAGGTTTTACTATCGGCGTTTATAACGGCCGCCAGCATGTTCCGGTAAGGGTAGTGGAAAATATGGTCGGCCATAAGTTGGGCGAGTTTTCCTTGACGCGCAAGTTTATCGTGCACGGCGGCAAGAAAGCCAAAGAACAAGAGCGCGAAGCGGCCCAAAAATCAGCCGCGCCCGTTGCCGCTCCGGCCGCCAAAAAAGTTTAATTAATTTTATTTAGATATGCGGATAACGGCTAAAGTAAAAAACGTCAGAATTGCGCCGCGCAAATTGCGGTTAGTGGTTGATTATGTCCGAAAGATGAAAGTAGGAGATGCTTTAAATCGCTTGCGTCTGCTTAATAAAACAGGCAGCCAAACCGTGATGAAAGCGATTAATTCGGCCATAGCCAACGCCGAACATAATTTTGAATTAGATAAAAATAATTTGTTTATTCAGGAAATCAAAGTGAATGAAGCGGCTACTTTAAAACGCTGGATGCCGCGGGCGCACGGCCGCGCCACCCCGATCAGAAAACGAGGCAGCCATTTGGAATTAATTTTAGCGGAAATAAAAGACAGCGGCGTTAAAGCGGGCAAAAAACCGACGATGGAAGCGCCGGTAAAATTATCGGAAGTGGCCAAAGAACCGTTGGCGGCCGCGGCTAAGCCGGCGGTTAAAGCCAAGGACGCGTTTGACGCTGACATTAAAGATACTGCAGCAGAAGGTGAAAAGGAAATTCAGAACGTCCAGCGCGAAGGTCGAGCCGGACATGCGCGAGCCGAAGGCGGACGTAAAGGTTTTGCCAGCCGAATGTTTAGAAGAAAGTCAGGATAAGCAGTCAAAAGTTCATAAAGTTATAAAGTTAGAAGGTAAAACGCTAAAAATTGAACTTTATTGAACTTTATAGACTTTACGGATTTTATAGACTTTATAACTAATAAGTATGGGACAAAAAGTACATCCAAAAATTTTTCGCACCGGAGTAATTTATACCTGGCCTTCAAAATGGTTCAGTTCACGCCGCACTTTGGCCGTTAAAATAAAACAAGACGTCCAGATCCGCCGTTTTTTGATAAAAAAATTAAGAGAGGCCGGAGTTGACAAGGTGGAAATTGAACGCGACGCCCAAAAAATAATAATTACCGTCTATACGGCAAAACCGGGGCTCGTTATCGGCCGCGGCGGCGCGGGCGCGGAAGATTTGAAAAAAGAAGTTAAGCGCAAATTTTTGCCCAAGGTCAAGTTAGGCGAAATTAATTTAAACATTAACGAAGTTGACCGGCCGAATTTGTCGGCGCAAATAGTCTTGCAGGGGATGATTTTAGAGATTGAAAAACGCCTGCCGTTTAGGCGGGTAATGAAGCAGGCGATTATGCATGTTCAGCGCGCGGGCGCTTTAGGCGTCAAAGTGCAGATAAAAGGGCGGCTGAACGGAGCGGAAATCGCGCGTGAAGAAAAAATGGCGGTCGGGAAGATTCCTTTGCATACTTTGCGCGCGGACATTGATTACGCTCGCGGCGCGGCCCATACCACCTACGGCGCGATTGGCCTTAAAATTTGGATTTATCGCGGTGAAATATTTAACAAAGAAGAGTCTAAGACGGGCGATGTCGTCGGTGAAGTTAAAAACAGAAAATAAAAATTTATGTTAGCGCCAAAAAAAACCAAACACAGAAAACATCATCAGATCAAACCCTCGGGGACAAGCACTCGCGGGACGGAATTAAATTTCGGCAGTTTTGGCTTAAAGGCGCTGGAATCGCGCTGGATTACCGCAAGGCAGATAGAAGCGGCTCGGCGCGTCATTACCCGTTATACCGCCCGCGGCGGCAAAATGTGGATTAGGATTTTTCCGGACGCGGTGATTACTAAAAAAAGCGGTGAAATTCCAATGGGAAAAGGCAAGGGCGATCCGGATCATTTTGTGGCGATAGTTTATCGAGGCAGAGTGCTGTTTGAATTGGAAGGCATTAAAGAAGCGCAGGCAAAAAAGGCTTTGACGCTCGCGGCCCACAAATTACCGATAAAATGCAAATTTATTAAGAAATAGTTATGGAGATTAAAGAGTTAAAAAATAAAAATATCAGCGAATTGCAGGCAATACTGAGAATCAAGCGGGACAAATTGCGCGAACTGCGTTTTAAAGATGCGGCGAAACAGCTGAAAAACATCAGAGAATTAAGGATGATTAAAAAAGATATCGCGCAAATTTTGACCTTAATTAATGTCAAAGAATATGGAAAATAAAGAGCCAGCCAAAATAATTAAAAAATTTTACGGGGTAGTCGTAAGCGCTAAAATGGATAAGACCCGCGTAGTTAAGGTTGACCGGGTCAAGTGCCATCCGAAGTACCGGAAAAGTTTTATGCGGAGCAAAAAATATAAAGTGCATGACGAACGCAATCAGTTTAAAGAAGGCGATCAGGTTACTTTCGTCGAATGCCGACCGTTGTCCAAAGATAAAAGATGGAGAGTACTGTATGAAGCAAAAAGTAAGAAGCAAGAAACATAAAAACATAAAACGCGAGAACATAAAAAAATACATTCGTATTAATGGTTCGCTTAATGATTTAAGTATTTGAACGATATGATTCAACACAGAACAATGTTAAAATTAGCAGATAACAGCGGCGCCAAACTGGTGCAGTGCATCAAAGTTTTAGGCGGTTATAAGAAACGCTACGCCCGCATTGGCGATGTTATTACCGTCGCGGTAAAAGAAGCGGTGCCTCACAGTTTGGTAAAAAAAGGCGATGTGACGCATGCGGTGGTGGTGCGCACGCGTAAAGAAATAAAGCGCAATAACGGGGTTTGCGTCCGTTTTGACGAAAACGCCTGCGTCTTAGTTGACCAAAAAACTAAAGAGCCGAAAGGCACTAGAATTTTCGGGCCGGTAGTCAGAGAGCTGCGCGACCGTGGCTTTATAAAAATCGTTTCGCTGGCGCCGGAAGTGCTGTAGTAGAAAAAGTCGGTACGGGTTTTGTAGGTTAGCGATCCTTAGCAGATATAAGCCCGCATGAAGAATTCGTATCAAAGGTTCATAAAAATACGTAGTAACTATTTGAACAATTATGAAGATAAAATCAGGAGACAAAGTTAAAATAATCGCCGGAAAAGATAAAGGCAAAACGGGAAAAGTGCTGCAGATTTTTCCGCGTGAGCAAAAAGCGAGCGTTGAGGGTTTGAATTTATTGATAAAACATTTGCGGCCGCGCCGCCAAGGAGAAAAAGGCCAACGAATAGAATTTCCGGCTCCGTTAAGCCTTTCCAATCTTCAGCTTATCTGCAAACAGTGCGGCCAAGCCGCCAGAGTTAATTTTAAAATTTTAGATAGCGGAAAAAAAGCAAGAATTTGCCAAAAATGCAAACAGGTCATGGATTAATGTAATCCGAATTAATTTTGACAGCCATTTAAATATGAGATTAATGGAAAAATACAAAAAAGAAATAATTCCGAGCTTAAAGGAAAAATTCGGTTATCCTAATGATTTGGCCGTGCCCAGAATAACGAAAGTAACCGTTAACATCGGCGGCGGTAAATTCGTCAAAGACAGCGGGTTTTTGGAGGTGGCCGAAGAAGCGTTAAAAAAAATTACCGGACAAGCGCCGGTGAAAACTAAAGCTAAAAAATCGATTTCTTCCTTTAAAATTCGCGTCGGCATGGTTATTGGCCTAAAAGTAACTTTGCGCAAAGAGAGAATGTATGATTTTATGGAAAAATTAATAAACATTACCTTGCCGCGCACTCGCGATTTCCGCGGCCTATCAATGAAAGGAATGGACGAGCAGGGTAATTTTAACATCGGTTTTAGCGAGCACATTGCTTTTCCGGAAGTAAATCCTGATGATATGGATAAAATCCACGGCTTAGAAGTCTGCGTTACCACCACTGCCGGAACGAAAGCGGAAGGTTTGGAACTGTTTAAATTAATTGGCATTCCTTTTAAGCAATCAGAAGAAAAAGTCGCAAAATAAATAATTAATTTTATAAAATACCATGGCAACTACCGCTCAAATAGTAAAATCAAAAAAGCATCCGAAGTATTCCACTAGAATCGTTAGACGCTGCTGGCGTTGCGGCCGCAAACACGGCTTTATGCGCGATTTTAATTTGTGCCGTATTTGTTTCCGGGAACTTGCGAATAATGCCGAGATTCCCGGCATCACCAAATCATCGTGGTAAATTAGAAATTATCAGACCGATTTTACATTATATAAAAATTATTTAAGTAAAATATGACTGATCCAATCGCAGACATGTTAACGCGCATCCGAAACGCTCAAGCCGTCAGAAAAACGGAAATATTTTTGTCGTTCAGCAATTTTAAATACAGTTTGGCTAATATTTTAGCCAAGGAAGGCTGGATTGAAAGCGCGGAAAAAAAGGTCAGCGGCGTTAAAAATTTAGATGAAATCGGCATTAAATTAAAATATCATAAATCAGGCAAGCCGACGATAATGAGCCTGAAGCGGATAAGCAAGCCCGGCCGGAGAGTGTACGCCGATTACGATCATTTGCCTTATGTTCTGAACGGCTTGGGAATGGCGATTATTTCCACCTCTCGCGGTTTAATGACGAATAAAGAAGCGCGCCGCGCTAAAATCGGCGGAGAGGTTGTTTGCGAAATCTATTAACCCCGCAAATCTACAAATCCCGAAGCACTCGGGACAAATATCACAAATTAAGGATAAAGGAAAATTATGTCGAGAATAGGAAAGTTGCCAATCAAAATCATGCCGGGAACTGAAGCCAAACTGCAGGATAATGTTATAATTATCAAAGGGCCCAAAGGAGAACTAAAACAAACGATCCATGCGGCGGTTAATGTTGACATTAATGAAGGCAAAGACGGGAAAAAAGAAATTAACATAAGCGTAAAAAACGAATCAGACAAAAAAAATCGGGCGCTTTGGGGGCTTTATCGGGTTTTGATTGATAATATGGTGGAAGGAGTTAATAAAGGATACGCAAAACAGCTTGAGATCAACGGCGTCGGTTATCGCGCCGCGGCTGTCGGCAATAAATTAACGTTAAATTTGGGGTTTTCCCATCCGGTTGATTTTTCTTTGCCGGCAGGCATTACCGCGACGGTAGAAAAAAACGTCATTACTGTCAGCGGAATTGACAAACAATTGGTCGGCGAAGTATCCGCTCAGATCAGGCGCATTCGCAAGCCGGAGCCCTACAAAGGCAAGGGCATAAAATATGCTACTGAAATATTGCGGCGCAAAGCGGGAAAGACGGCCGCTTCCACTGCTAAATAATATGAAAAAAGAGCTTAAAAAAATAAAGCAAAATAAAAAGCAGCGCCAAACGCGCGTCAGATTTAAAATTTCCGGCACCGGTTCCCGTCCCCGTTTAAGCGTGTTCCGCAGCAATCGCGGACTTTATTTGCAATTGATTAATGACGAGCGAAATAAAACCATCGTAAGCGTGAATGCCAAAGAAGTCAAAGATAAAGGCACAAAAAAGGAATTAAGCGCTTTAGCCGGCAAGTTGCTCGCGCAAAAAGCGATGGAGCAAGGAATTAAAGAAGCAGTTTTTGACCGCGGTGGCAATAAATATCATGGCCGGATAAAAGCGGTGGCGGAAGCGGCGAGGGAAGCGGGGCTAAAGATATAAGTTTAAAGTTAAAAGTAAAAAGGAATGAAGACAAATTGACGGTTAATTGTAGGATTAAGTAAGTAATAAATATTTGAATTTATGCCAGAAGAAATTAAAAAAAATGAAGAAGAAAAAACAGAAGAACCGGCAGTAGTGCTGGAAGAAATTGAAGTAGAAGACGAAGAGGCTAAAAAAGCTCCGGTCGCCCAGCTTAAGAGCAAAGGACGCCGAGGTTTTGGCGCGCCTTCCGGCGGTGGCGGAGGCAGGCGCCGAGGCCGTGATGATCGGAAAAACGCGGAAAAAAGCGAATACGAACAGAAGATAGTCGATATCGCTCGCGTTACGCGCGTTATGGCCGGCGGAAAACGGATGCGCTTTCGCGCTTGCGTCGTTTTGGGCAACCGCAACGGTAAAGTAGGCGTCGGTTTAGCTAAAGCGGCTGACGTCACTAACGCCATCACCAAAGCGGTGGAACAGGCCAAAAAGAACATGCTGTTAATGCAAATAGTCAACGGCACTATCGTCCATGAAGTGCGGCATAAATTCGGCGCGGCGCGGATTTTATTAAAACCGTCCAAACAAGGAACGGGCATTATCGCGGGCGGCGCGGCGCGGATCGTGCTTGAACTTGCCGGCATTAAAAATATCGTCGGTAAAATTTTGGGCACGAGCAATTCGGTCAATAACGTAAAGTGCGTCATGGAAGCTTTAAGAAGTTTAAAATATGTTGAACCTAAGGCAAAAAAGATTAAGCCAGGCGAACCGAGGATAAATAATCAGCCAGCCGACAAAGCGGAAGTAAAAAATATTTAAGATTAAATTATGCTATCACTACACACAATTAAACCGGCTAAAGGTTCCACTAAAAAAATAAGGCGCATCGGCCGAGGTGATGCGTCCGGACGCGGCACTTATAGCGGCCGCGGCCAAAAGGGCCAAAAATCCCGCAGCGGCGGGCGCAAGGGCTTAAAGCGCTGGGGCATGAAACAGCTTTTGTTAAAGACGCCAAAATTGCGCGGTTTTAAAAGTTTAAAGGAAAAAAATCAAGTAGTTAATTTGGCCGACATTAATCGTTTTTTTAAAGACGGGGCGCATGTTTCTCCTAAAAGTTTGTTAAACGCCGACTTGATTGATAATATTAAAACGACCGTAAAGATTCTAGGCACGGGGGAGTTAAAAATAAAAAATTTGGAATTTGCGGATATTAAATTAAGCAAAAGCGCGGAAGAACAAATTAAAAAAATGGACGGCAAAATTAAGGCAGAAGTAAGAAATAAGAAGTAAAAAGTAGCGTTTTATTATGCTTGAGAAAATTTCACAAATTTGGAAAGCGAAAGACTTGCGGCAAAGCATCTTGTTTGTTTTAGCTACGCTTGCTGTTTTTCGTCTGGCGGCGCATGTGCCCGTTCCGGGCGTTGATGTTACCGCTTTAAAGCAGTTTTTTGCCTCTAATCAAATGCTGGGGATGATTAATTTATTTTCCGGCGGCGGCATGGAAAATTTTTCCATCGTTATGATGGGCGTCGCGCCGTACATTACCGCGTCCATTATTTTTCAATTGCTCGCGATGATTGTGCCGTCGCTCGAAGAAATGCAAAAAGAGGAAACCGGCCGGCAAAAAATAAACATGTGGACCCGCTATCTGACGGTGCCGATGGCCATGATGCAGGCTTACGGCATGATCGCCATTTTACGCCGGTCAACGCTCGGAATCGTTTCTGACGTAAGTTCCTTAACGCTTATTTCCACTATTATTACGATAACGGCCGGCACCGTTTTTTTAATGTGGATTGGAGAACTTATTTCCGAAAAGCACATCGGCAACGGTATTTCTTTGCTAATTTTTGCCGGCATTGTCGCCGGCCTGCCGGGAGCGATTCAACAAATGGCAGTTACTTTTGACGCTTCGCAATTATTCGTATTGATCGGTTTTGCGGCAATAGCGGTAATTACGGTCATCGGCGTGGTCATAATCAATGAAGGCCAGCGGAACGTGCCGGTAGTGTACGCGAAACAAGTCCGCGGCGGTCACATGTACGGCGGCACGCAGACGCATTTGCCCTTGCGCGTCAACATGGCGGGCGTGATGCCGATAATTTTCGCCATTTCCGTAATTTTGTTTCCTTCCATGATCGCTCAGTTTTTCATCCACGCGCGCACGGAATTTATCGCCCAAGCGGCGGAATGGACAATGCAAGCGTTTAACAATCAGCTTATTTACGGTATTGCCTATTTTATTTTGGTTTTTAGCTTCACTTATTTTTATACCGAAGTTATTTTTCATCCCGCGCAAATCGCGGAAAATTTGCAAAAGCAAGGCGCGTTTATTCCCGGCATTCGCCCGGGCAAGCATACGGAAGATTACATCGGCAAAACCACTTACAAAATTATTCTTATCGGCGCGCTGTTTCTGGCTCTCATTGCCATCTTACCTTTAATTTTACGCTATTTTACCGGAATGCAGTCGCTGGCTATCGGCGGCACGAGCATTTTAATCGTGGTCGCGGTGATTATTGAAACGGTCAAGCAGATTGAGGCGCAGTTAACGATGCGCGAATACGAAGGATACTAATCAATTGTCAATTAACAATTATTCAATTGCGAATTTACTGGATAAAAAAACAACCGGTTGACGCCGGTGTTTTTAGTTAGTATAAATTTTTTATTTCCTTCCCGCCTGCACGCGCTCGTTTTCAGTCAGAAGCTGTTTGCGCAGGCGCACGCTTTGCGGCGTAATTTCCAAATATTCATCCGCGCGCATAATTTCCAAACCGCGTTCCAGCGTCAGGTCTAAGGGCGGCGTTAAAGTAAGCGCCTCATCGGAAGATTTGGAGCGCATATTGGTCAGTTGCTTGCCTTTGGTCGGGTTAACCGCCATATCGTTTCCTTTGGCGACATTGCCAATCACCATGCCCTCGTACACTTCAGTATTGGCATCGATATAAAGCACGCCGCGTTCCTGCAAGTTCCACAAGGAAAATCCGAGCGTTTTTCCGGTTGCCATGGAAACCATGGAGCCCAAGTCGTTATGGTCAATTTCGCCCGCATACGGCTTAAAGCCGATAAAGCGATTGCATAAAATGCCTTCGCCGCGCGTGTCAATTACGAATTCGCCGCGGTAACCGAGCAAACCGCGAGTCGGAATTTCGTAAATTAAGCGCGTATGGTTTTGTTCCGGCCGCATTTCAATCATCGTGCCTTTGCGCTTGGCTAGTTTGGCAATGACCGCGCCACAGGAAATTTGCGGCACATCAATAATCAATTCTTCAAACGGCTCATGTTTTGCGCCGTCAATTTCTTTGATAATTACTTGCGGCTGGGACACTTGCAATTCAAAACCTTCGCGCCGCATGTTTTCCAGTAGTATCGCGATGTGCAGCTCGCCGCGGCCGTAGACTTTATAAAATTCCACGGGCGAAAAATCTATTTTTAAACCAACATTTACTTCCAATTCTTTTTCCAGCCGCTCTTTGATTTGGCGGTTGGTGACAAATTTGCCTTCGCGTCCGGCTAACGGGGAATTGTTTACTAAAAAATTAAGCGAAATCGTCGGTTCGTCGATTTTAATCGCGGGCAAAAGCGTTTGTTCTTTATCCGTGCAAACGGTATCGCCGATATAAATGTCCGGTAAACCGGCAAGCATCACAATATCGCCGGCCATGGCTTCCGGCGTTTCTTTGCGGGTTAAACCCTCAAAGGTAAAGAGTTTAGTAATAACGCCCGCGATGATTTCACCGGTTATTTTTTTGACAAAAACTTTATCGCCCGTTTTGATTGAACCCTGATAAACGCGGCCGATGCCCAAGCGGCCCAGGTAATTATCGTAAGCTAAATTAAAAGGCTGAAAAGCAAACGGCAAACTAATATCCGCTTTCGCCGCCGGAACTTTGGCTAATATTGAATCTAGCAGGGGAGTTAAATCTTTACCTTCATCGCTAAGTTTTAATTTGGCGACGCCTTCTTTGGCAATGGCGTATACGGTCGCAAAATTTAACTGTTCGTCAGTCGCGCCCAGGTCCATAAAGAGTTCCAGTACTTGTTCGTGCGTCCATTCGGGCCGCGCCGCCGGTTTGTCAATTTTATTAATGACGACAATCGGTTTTAAGCCCAGTTCCAATGATTTTTTTAAAACAAACTTAGTCTGCGGCATTGGACCTTCCTGCGCGTCCACGACCAGTAATACTGAATCAATGGAACGCAGCACGCGCTCCACTTCGCTGCCGAAATCGGCGTGCCCGGGAGTGTCCACGATGTTTATTTTAGTATCTTTATAAAATACCGACGTGTTTTTGGAATAAATGGTAATGCCGCGTTCGCGTTCCAGGGCGTTTGAATCCATACTGACCGTGTCATCTTTAACCATGCCGGTTTGGCGCATTAAAGCATCGGTCAAGCGGGTCTTGCCGTGGTCCACATGTGCTATGATTGCTATATTTCTAATTTCCATAAAATTTTAGAAAAAAATAAGCCGCCGCAAAGTAGCTTTATCCAAACACCTTCCAGTTCACCTCCGCGCCAAATTTTAATATGGAGATGAAGGTGTCCGGATTTATTTTATTAATCAAGTATAGCGTAAAAAGCAGTCTTTGTCAAAGCGACAGGGCGTAACCACTCACCACTCCCAACATTTTTACCCAGTATTTATTTCAATTTTAGCTAAAAATATACTAAAATAGGGATATATGAAAGGAGAGCTAACAATTGAACAAAGATTAAAGCAGGTTAACAGCCGCCTCAAGAATGAAAACGCTAAACTGCGTTTAGAAAATAAAACCTGGCGTAGCCAGAGGTGACGGAGCTGGAGTTAAAGTTGGAAGATAAAGAATTACAGCGCAAGAATCTGCTGGCCGACCTTCATAACTTCAAACTGTCTGAGGGTGAAATAGCCAATCAGTGGCTGTTCGCGTTCGGTAAGCTCGGCCAAAATCATGGAAACGAACGCTTCAGTGATTGATACTCTGATGATGCGGGAACCAAACAAATCTTTTACGGAGGTTATCTTGCCTAAATTGAAGGAGTTGCGGGGTGAGAATTAGTTGGGGGGCGTGAGTGGATACAGTAATATCTGGTGTATTTGATATTTTACTGATCATATTTATTTACATAACCCCTTCAAGCTCATGTTCGGGGCGACAGCTGTATGCGGAATAAGAACATAGACCCACTGCTTGCCTCCGTTGGCTAGATTAAATACAGTAGCGGATTCGCAATATTTCTTGCCGGCTTCGGCTTTCTCTTGAACCTCTGTGTCGTCGATATCTTTCTCGGCTTTGATTTCAACCATAAAGATCGTGTCGGCAGTTTCTACCACAAAGTCGGGATGATAGCGTTTTGAATTGAACTTCCAATAAAGCTCAAACTGCGAATCGGCCGGGCGAAGCCACTTCAATACATCCGTATCTTTTTCCAAAATAGCGGCAAAATCCTTTTCTGATTTAGAATCAAACTTATACAGATTATGACAAGCTTTTTTGAATCCGCTAAATACCTTTGAGGGAATCGTGTTTGTCGGTGTAATTGTTTCGGCGTAGTGATGCACGCTATCGGCTGTGTATTTGGAAAAGTTGTGTGGCTTTATCCGATCAAACGGATAGACCAGCGGTTCTTCAAAGCCGGAACTTTCCAAATAAAAATGCTGTTGCAATTGGGCATAAATATACTTGCCGATTCCTCGTTTATTGTAGAGCACGATGTTCTCCAAATCTCCCTCGCTTCGGGCATTGCCAAGCTTAGCGATAGCTTGTTTGGCTAATTTGTACAACAGCTCGGACTCACGATCATAATCCACCTCCGGATAGTTGATCAATTCGTTCACTAAAATGTTTTCTGGGGTATCACGCTCTGCTCCGGAACTTTCACTCTGTAATATTTCGCTTTCGTTGGTACGCAAGGTACGGCGAATAATCTCCTTCGATACCGGCTGATAGTTAAGCCCGGCGACACCAAGGTCAAAATCTTTAAAGCCAGACTTTACATCGTGCTTCTGCTGAATAAGCATGCGCGGAATCGGGATCGTCTTATCAATCAACTCGGAAACGACCGACTCGTATTCCTGCTTGGCCGCTTCAACGATAGCCGACTTAAACAAATTTTGTTGCGGATTGCTTTCAATGCTTGTGACTATTTTTTCAAAAGCCAGTTTGCGAATCTCGTCGCTATTCAAGTCATTGATATTTTTAACGCTTGCACCCAGGGCATTCACCGCCTCGGTAATCAACTGTTCGGCTTCCAAAACCAAGCCGGCCTTTTGTCGGTCCACTTCGTTTGTAATGGTCGCTACTTCCTGACGCTTAAGAGCAAAGGATTCGTCCGTTACCGAGGAAGCAGTAATAACTTCCTGTGCTTCAGGCAAAGCGTTCGGATCAATTTCAATAATATTTTCCTGCCGAATTATAGAGTTTGGATCATTAGCGGCGTCAATAATGGATTGAAAGCGATCGTGGGCGATGATAGTGAGCTTGTCCACCTTTTCAACGCCGGTCCGCACGCCATAAGGCAAACGCAAACCACGGCCGATAGTTTGTTCGGTAAGAATCTGGGAGTTAGCCGCGCGCAAAGGAATAATGGTGTAAAGATTGGTAACATCCCAGCCTTCTTTGAGCATATTCACATGCACCACAATTTCAATCGGATTTTCCGGTTTTTCCAAATCCAATAATCTCTGAACATTTTCCTCTTTTTCTTCGCCTCGCTGATTAGAATGGATTTCCATCACTTTGCCTTTGTATCGGCCTTCAAAAAATCTTTCGGACTCAATCATTTCCCGAATTTCTTTGGCGTGATCCGTATCTCTAGCCACTACTAAAACAAACGGCCTGACCAAACGATTGTTGGTATCGCGAGAATAAATATCCAAAGCCACTTTGGTGTCTTCGTGGATTCGCACGCCGTCCTCGAGCTTAATCAAATCCAATTCTTTCGGATCATTGCGATATTGATCGGGGTTAAAATCACGACGGGTCGCAATAGCCGGTTCTTTTACAAAACCGTCCTGCAAGGCTTTGGCCAAAGGATAATCAAAAACAACATTCTTAAATTTATTGTTATGGGTATCAATCGGGGTAGCGGTAAGCTCTAAACCTAAAATCGGCTTTAATTCATTAATCGCCTTAAGGCCGGAGTCCGCTCGATAGTGATGCGATTCGTCCATAAGCAAAACCAAGTCCGGCAATTCGGAAAGATAATTGAAATAGGACTCGCCAAGATATTCGGACAGCCGTTTGATTCTTGGCTCTCGGCCTCCTCGGACTTCGGAATTTATTTTGGAAATATTGAAAATGTTAATCTTTACCGTTTCTTTAAACAGCGTGCTTTGTCGAGCTTCGGCATAATTATCGCCCGTGATGATACGCGGTGGGGTAACGGCAAATTCGCTGATGCCGCGAAACACGTACTTCGGGCTTTGCGGATTGGAAAGATCGTCAATCAGTTTATTATAAATAGTGAGATTGGGAGCCAAAACAAAATAATTCTTTATGCCTTTGGCAACATAAAGATAAGAAATAAACGCACCCATGAGGCGAGTCTTGCCGACGCCGGTGGCCAGAGAAAAACAAACTGAGGGAAAGTCTCGCTCAAAATCTGAACAAGTCGGATATAAGGCGCGAATTTTAGCCAGCTCATTAGCCGGATCGGCATTCTTTTTCAATTCCAAAACATCGGCCAGTTTTTCTATAATTTCCAAACTGTCCGCTTGCGGTTTGCGGAGGCTTAAACGATTTTTAATTGCTTGGGCTTTGGTGTTCATATTATTCTTCGTTAGATTCCTCGGCTTCCGCTTCGGTGGCTTTAATAATATTAAGGTCGTAATTATCCTTACCAAACTCGCATCGACCGAGAATCATCTGCGGAATTTTCTTGATGGTGATATTGGCAAAATGGTTTTCGCATTCTGGGGCATAGGCTTTAGCACAAATAAGCAAGCTCTCGCCGGTTTTCATCTCGCTGTGAACCTTGTCTAACTGCTCGGCGGTAATAAAGCCGGTAGTAACGAAAATAAAATCGGTCTCGGTGGATTTGCCATGTTTCCAGTAAAGCGTCTCGTCCGGATAAAACTTAAAACCCTCGTGCTTACACATAGCGGCCGCCAACATATTGGCATTATAGTTTTCATCAATGACAAAGTTTCCGAATGTATCCCTGCGAAGCAAACTCGGTGCAAGATTATAGAATTTGAATCCACCTCCACCTTTCCAGTTAATAGATTTTGAAATACCGCTTTGGTCAGTACCGTCAACAATCCCCTTAAGTCGAGTCAAACAATGAGTGTCAGCATGCTCACCGAGCTCAATGCCTATATATTTTCGTTCCATTTTATGTGCAACCGCCGCAGTTGTACCTGAACCTAGAAAGGAATCAAGAACCCAATCATTTTTAGTAGACGCTAAATCAAAACAACGCTTGATTAGCTTTTCCGGTTTTTTTCCTTTTTTGAATTTTACACCACCCTCATTAGCAATACCTTCCCATGCAATATCAGACCAGATATTTGTTAAAAAAGTTGTCGCGGATAATTCTCCATCAATCTCGTGTACATTTTTCGAATAAAAGGATATTTGTGACCCATTTAGAATATATACTGGATCGTGACCATTGCGCTCAACCTTAAAAACCTTTTCGGGATTTTTAAGTGATTGCATTTTAGTTTCAACCGTTGCTCGGCCTGCACCCGTATCACTAATCTCTGTTGGTCTCCAAATATGCTGGGCATTGTTTACAATGAAAGAATTAAAATGTTCTAAAAGTTTATCGGGACGATTTGTTCGAGGTTTTGGAGCCTGATCGTATGCGTCTGCAATTGATTTAAATGTCCATTCCGAACAAGGCTCATCCGGATTGTTTAGCCATTTGTTATAAGCATAATCAGGTTGACGTTTAATCCTCATAGAGTTCTCAGAAAAATTTGTTTTGTCTTTGGCATACCAAAGAATATATTCAGAAGCTTTGAATACTCCAGGATTTACAGTACTAAATGCCGATGGAGAACGTGCATCTATGGTAACTCTAGCTATAAAGTTTTTTCTCCCAAAAGTTTCGTCCATTAAAACTTTTAAGTAATCGCTCTCGTTATCATCTAGGTGAATAAAAATACTACCATCATTTGATAATAATTTTTCAAAAAAATCTAATCTGGATTTCATAAGACTAAGCCATGTAGAATGTTCCACACTATCATCGTAGTGTTCAAACGCCGCACCAGTATTAAAAGGTGGATCGATGTAGATACATTTTATTTTACCGGCAAAATCTTGCTCAAGAGCTTTGAGTGCAAGGAGGTTGTCGCCGTGGATGAGCATGTTCTCGGAAGATTTATCGCCATAGGACTTACTTGGGTCCTCAATCAAAATCCTCGGCTCGAGTTTTAACTCCTCGTCCTTGCCGATCCATGTTAACTCTAGTTTTTGCTTTTTATTAGTCATATTATTTTAATTTCTTTGGCTCATCCTTACTGTGTAAAGATTTAGCGTTTTTGTCTGTGATAACTTTTCTTCCAGTCTTGGCTTCAATTTGTTTGCGAGCGTTACCGGCAATCGTCCCACCTTCATGCGCCACTTGTCTATTTTCTGGAAAAGTTTTTGGCTGTTTCACTTTTGATATTTCGGTCGTGGAAGTTTCTGCCAGCATATTTAAAACCAATTCCAAATTTGTCATATTGTCTCGCAAATTTTCCTTTTTTAAATCTTTAACCTTTTTATAATCTTTTGTTTTTATCCCTGCCCAGGCAAAAGTAATATCGTCGGTTAGAATAGCAAACTCTTCATTGGTCAAAACACCTCGGTCTTGCCACTCATTCGTCAAATCTTTTCTGATTTCTATGCTTTTCAAACGCAAGTCAACCCAATTTTTGGAGTAGCCCTTTTTGAGATACATTGCCATAGCTCGCTGAATAGCTTTCTCCGGATCTTCCGCTTCTTCAATCCTTTCATAACCAACCCGTGCCAACCATAGTTTAAAAGGTTCGGCTTTGGGCGAGGAAATAGATTGAATTATGCGAAACATTGTTTCGGTATCAGCCATATCCGTTTCGCGTTTTTTTCCATCTTCAGCAACAATTTTCAACTGTACGATTTTTTCGTACAGTTCACTGCCTTCATTTTTTAGCTTATTTTTTAAATCTGACCAATATCGGCGAGGAATTGAGCTACCCGTCAATGCTTCAACAATATCAATAACTGAAAAATACCAAAGCTCTTTGTCTTCGTCCCAATGCCGGCGGATTTGCTTGCCTTCAAAGATTGCGATTGCTTTATTTTTTGATTGTTTTTTCATAAATATAATTTATTGATGTTTTATTTTTTGAATTGCCAAGGAATCCTCGGCAGTTCATATTTGAACTTGTAAGGATTTTTTACAAGTTGCTGGTAATAATTAAACTACTCGCCACCGAATCGTAAACAGCGAATCCAGTTTTGATTTCTGTTTTAATTGAGACTCGACTTGCGAGAGTAACGTTTCTTTTCGGCCTTCTACGGTATCCTGCGCTTCGTATAATTTTTTACGCATCTCGTTGCGTTTCTTTTCCATATCTTTGATACCGCGTTGAGCTTTCAGTTTTTCATCAAGGTTGAGAATTTTCTTGGCATTGGTCTTGGAAATTTTAATATCTACATCAAGCTTCTTGAGATCAAGCTCAAGCGCTTTTTTCATATCCTCGGCCCATTTATCCAGCTTGTCTACTTCGTTATCAAAAAAGTCGCTGTTGCGTTCGGCGATTCTCTGGGAGGTTAGGCCGACCGCGCCGCTTTCCAGCTCTTCCAATTTTTCTTTTTGTTCTTTGGAGATTACGGCCTTATCTGTCTTTAGAGCGGAAATAGAAAACAGTTTTTTAGCTACCTCCGAATCAATAACTTCACCGGCGTCATCAACAGCCGTGGCTATCACAATATCTTCTTCCTCAAAAGATTCCACCTTATAATTGGAAACTTTAAGTATTCCGCTTTTGCCGACCAACGGTTCAAGCACGGAAACAATCCCAAGCGTGTTGGAATAATCAAAAACAATTTCCACTTCTTCAGTGTTCTTTGTTTTTACCTCGTTTAAAATTCTCTGCGCCAATGAATGAGCGGGACGATAGATATGAGCATCATCTACGCTTTTGCCAATCTTATACGGTCCCGGATCTATTTGCTCATTGGAAAAGGGATTATTCTTGAGCATAAAAGAATATTCATGTTCGGAAAAATCAGCATTGTCGCCAAGATAAAATCTAGTAACATCCCAAAGCCATTGATTGTAGGTATTCAAATAGGTTTCGCTTTCTTTGCGATTCATCTTTAACTTTTCGTGGACTTCAGCATCAAAATTTTCCAGTAATTTTTGGCGAGTATCTTTGAGATTGCTCTGAATGGTGGTGTCCATTTCTTTTTGCAAGGAATCAAAAGCACCGTTAATTTCTTCGGCTGTTCGACAAGTTTGGTAGATACCGGCAATACGCTTTTCAAAATCAACACCGGATTCTATGTTGCCGAGCACTTCGTCACTCGCGCCAAAGACACCCTTAAATAAATTAAACTTTTGATCCAATAGTTCGTAGACACGCTGATCAGCGGCGTTTTTTAAGTTTACAAAGTTAATCACCACTACATCGTGCTTTTGGCCGTAACGATGACAGCGACCAATACGCTGTTCGATGCGTTGCGGATTCCAGGGGAGATCATAGTTAATCAAAAGAGAACAAAATTGCAGGTTCACGCCTTCGGCCGCCGCTTCGGTAGCGATCATAATCTCGGCTTCATCTCGGAAATACTCAACCAAGGCCGCGCGCATATCAGCCGTTTTTGAGCCGGTAATTTTATCAGTATCTTTATTGGCCTTTACCCAGGCGGAATAGACTTGTTTTGATTTCTCGTCGTTGTTTGAACCGTTGAATAAAACAATCTTGTCCTGATATCCGTCATCGGAAAGTAACTTCAAAAGATAATTCTGAGTAATCGTGGATTCGGTAAAGATAATGGCTTTTTTCTTAGCTCCCAGCTCTTCCGTCATTTTAAAGCCTTGTTTAATGGCTGTGAGCAGAGCATCTCCTTTGGAGTTTTTCCAAATACTTTTTGCCAAATCACGAAAGTGTTCCAGATCAATTTTTTCCTGCTTCATTAACTCGATATCTTCATCGGTATATTTTACTTTCTTATCTTTAGTATCCTTATCGTCACTGTCGTCCTCTTCGTCGTCAATCCATTCATCAGATATTTCCTCAAAGCCTTCAAAGTTTTGATCAAGGCCTTCCACGCCAATCTCTTCCACGATTTTTTGTTTCTCCGCTTTTTCCGTAAGCTTGCCAAGTTTAAAAACCAAACCATCAAGCGTACTGGCAATTGCGAAAGAGGACGAAGCGAGTAGCTTGCGTAGTATTAAAGTTATAAGTTGTCTTTGGCTATTAGGCAAAGCGAAAAGCTTCGGCCTTTGCAGGTAGACGGACATGCCCTCGTAAAGCTCTATCTCCTGTTCAGTCGGAATGTAGTTTTGCGTTAGCGGAATACGCTTGGTGTATTTTATATACTCCAAAACCTGTCTTCGAAGCGTGCGGATGCAAACCGGCTTCAATCTATTTCTCAGATCAGTAAACATTTCTTGGCGGGGTTCAACCATGCCAAGCTCGCCTTCGTAGACATCCTGCTCGCGAGAAATCCGAGCGTAGTTAACTTTAAAGCTGGTTAGATCGCCAAAAACATGGTCGTCAATAATACTCACAAGACCGTAAAGCTCAAGCAGTGAATTTTGCAGTGGCGTAGCGGTTAAGAGAATCTTGGGAGATTCGGATAACGCCTCTTTGATATCCCTAGCAATTTTATTGCTGGTTTTATAAACATTGCGAAGGCGATGGGCTTCATCGATTACCGTCAAATCCCATTTAATCTTTTTGATGTATGGGGCTTTTGCTCGAGCAAAATGGTACGAGCAGATAATTATAGTATTTTCTTGTTCAAAGGGATTTAAATTGCCAGCGTTGATGTATTGATTAAAAGATTTTGTTTCTAAAATAATGGACGGCAAAAAGAATTTTTCTTGAAGTTCAGAATTCCATTGCTTGCGTAAGCTCGACGGCACGATCAATAAAATTTTTCTTTTCCTTTCCGCCCATTTCTGAGAAAGCACTAGACCAGCTTCAATGGTTTTTCCAAGACCAACCTCGTCAGCCAATATCGCACCCTTAGAAAGTGGCGAACGAAAAGCAAAAAGTGCCGCTTCAATCTGATGAGGATTAAGATCAACTTGGGCGTTAGAAAGTGTGGACGATAGTTTTTCTAAACTATCCGAAGCACAACGCTTGGTTAATTCGTAGGCGAAATATTTTGCTTGGTGATCTGTAATTTTCATATCATAGTCATAATTATATTTTTGGCAGCTACCGGTTTTCCCGATAATACTCGTAATACTTTTTAACCCTGTCCTCCATTTGTTTATTTTTGTAAATCGGTAAAATTTCAAAAACCTTTTCCCAGTTCAAAGCTGATAGGTTATCAAAATGGTAATCTTTGGAAAGATAAACAACATCTAAAAAAGCACGCTCGGGAGTGGCGATAGAATATGTACCACGATGTTCAATTCCGGTATGATGGTCTGTTCGTTCAAGCACCTGATTCTTAATTTTTTTATAAGAATAAAGTTGATCACCAATTTTAATCTCTCGCGTTAAATATGTCGCGATAAAAATTTGTCCGTAAAATTGAAAAACGACACCGTCCTTAGCAAGCACGGTTTCGAAACTGATATAAGACGGGATAAATATTTTATTTCCAAGCTCAAACTTATCGTAATTTTTATCTTTAGCATAAACACCACGGCGGAGGGAGATAAGAGCACCCTTTTTAATGTAGTAACTTATTCGGCGATACATCAAAGCAGGGCTAGTTTGGCCATCAGTAAGCAGGTTTACTTCTTTAAAAGTAAAAACTGTTTGTTTTGACCGAAGTATTGAATTCATGATATCTATTTTGGCCATAGTTTTCCTTAAATTTAGAACATTACAAAAAGTGTTATGTATAGTTTATATTATATGCTATAATAAATTTAGATGCAAGCCTTAATGATCGGATATGGCCAAGCTATATGCGATTATATCCGCAAGTATCCAAAGATTAGTGAATGGAGGGCATAAAATGGGTCTCGTTCGCTAAAAAATGAACTGGGAGTAAGGATAAAGCATATAGACATCACATTCCAAGACTGGACTAAACATGATATAATTCAGAGGTGAAACGCCAAGAAAAATTAAAAGACAACCAAATAGCAGAACTCAAAGAATATTTAAGGACTAGTGAATCCAAAAAGGAAGCCTACCGCATCCAAGCAAT
>Ga0210057_1001747_pt1 | contig 32406 bp, 32 predicted proteins | sample CryGeyCG2114_010_2_FD_183968 | JGI IMG/M metagenome (GOLD analysis project Ga0210057, IMG submission 183968) | Groundwater microbial communities from aquifer - Crystal Geyser CG10_big_fil_rev_8/21/14_0.10 (SPAdes) (version 2) | ecosystem: Environmental > Aquatic > Deep subsurface > Groundwater ... | reverse complement strand
ACATTTGAGGCAATGTTTTTTTTATCATAGTAGCTATAATTGTAAACCGCTTTACAAAATTAATTAATTATATACTAATATTACAAGAATAACTACATTTTTAGCAACTATTTTTGACTATTAAACCTTAATTTTGGTTTTCGATTTTTCTTCAGCCGCCTCCCCCGACGCCATCGCCATCCGCATTATTCCCAACCCCGGCCACCATAGCGCCGGGCGCTGGTACCAAGAGCAGGGGTTTGGGGGCTTGTCCGCGGAAGTCCCGCAGGGCGGGACGAAGGCGGGCTCTCCCCAGGCCCTCTCCATAGACGGCTACGAGGCTATCCGGGACGGCCGCACCGTCTACGTCAATGCCGCTAATATTGTAAACGATACCCTCTACACCAACATCTATCTAATCTCATATAATCAGGAAGCCGAAACCGCCACTCAGGACATATTCGGTCAGATTCTCTCCCATTGGAAGTTCAACACTAATATCACCGGCGTTGGCAGCTGCAATCTCTCTGCTGGCAAAAATTGCCTCTCGGACGTTGACTGCCCGGCAGATGAGTATTGTACCGGCCCTAAGGCCAAAATCGCCCGAGACACGGTTCGGCTCTCGCGTCTGGCGGAAATAAAAACCGCCCTAGAAAAATACAAAGAAATCCAGGGCCATTACCCGGAATTATCCGCCGGCACCTATCTGCCCAATATTTCTGTTTCTACCTGGCCCAGCTGGAGCCAAACCCTGGGAAAAGTTTTGAATTTTTCCCTCCCGGCTGACGCCGTCAACCAATTAGGGGACTGCCCCGGCTATGACCAGTCCACTTGCTGGGATGAAGAAACTAAAACATTTGCCGACCCGGACACCAATAATGACATATTTGAGCTGCCGGCCGGCTCCCAGGCCCTGGTCTACCAGATAAAGAAAACAGGCGAGGATACCCAAGCCTCGGTCTGCGGCACTATGGAATCGCCCCAGGCCAAGCAAATAGCCGAATATTCCTGCGCCACCTACGGGATTACCAATAGCCCGCCGGAGTTCACCGGCATCAATCTGCCGACCGCCTATTCGGGCCAGCCCTACACCGGCTACATTGAAGCCAAAGACCAAAACGGAGATCAGATTATTTGGGAAAAATTTGACTCCAGTCCCGGGCTCCCCTGGGCGTTCTGGCCAGCCCCGCCCACCATGGCAGATACGGCGGTTGCCAGCCAGAAATCTATCAAAGCTGATATTGCCGGCGCTACCGGCAGTTATGATTTTACCATTACTATCAATGACCAGCGCGCTGACGGCCAGATTACCAAAACATTTACTATCCAAACAATTAACCAGAATCTACCCACCATCACCCAGGCAAGCGACAAACAAGTAATTATCGGGGAGAATCTGGATTTTACCATTGCTGCCCAGGAAACCGACCACCAATACCCCCTCGCCTTTAGCGTCTCCGGCCTGCCCAACAATTTAAACTACGAAATAAAAGAAGGCCACAACCTCCGCATTTACGGCCAGGCAATTGACCAAATCCAGGATTATCCCATAAGCATCATTGCCAAAGACATCTACGACGGCGCTTCTCTGCCCATGGATTCTACCATTACTATCAATAATCACCCCCCAACCATCAGCTCTCCGCCCATAACCCAGGCCGTGGGCTGTAATGACTATACCTACCAGATAATTGCCTCTGACCCGGACAACCACAATTTGGAATACCTGGCCACCGGCCTGCCCACCGGGCTAAACTTCAACCCGATTACCGGCAAAATCTCCGGTCAGCCAATAACTCTGGCCAACACTTTTCCCATCAATATCACCGTCAGGGATGAGTACTACAGCTACAGCGACCCACTATCTCAAGTAAACCAAAATTTTACTCTCAATGTCAGCGATGATTTATTCATCCTGACTCCGCCGGAAAATGCCACCATCTATGTCTTTCCCAGTCAGGTGGATGACCTGGCCAAACTTTACCACCCCAATATCACTTTCTTCGGCCAGGCGACCGTCTCCACCGCCTATCCCATCACCCGCCATTTAACCAATAATCCCGGCTGGCTGGTGATTGACCCTCCCACCGGTCAAATCCAGGGCACCCCGTCCAACAATACCACTGACCCCAATACCTACGATATCACCGTCACCGCCGCCAATAACTGCACCATTAGCCAGAGCAAAAATTTTATCCTGACCGTTTTAGCTAACCAGTGGTGCGGGGACAATCAAACTCAAATAGATTTTAATGAACAATGCGACGACGGCCAAAACCACATCAACACCGACCAATGCACCGACCAATGCGCTAAAACCTACTGCGGGGATGGCGCTATCCAGGCGCCCAACGGCTACAGCCAAACCGAACAATGCGATGACGGCAATAGCGTCAATACCGATGCCTGCTTAAACAGCTGCCAGACCGCCAAATGCGGGGACGGCGCTGTTCAGGCCGGGGTAGAACAATGCGACGACGGCAACACCATTAACGGCGACGGCTGCAACACCAACACCGCCAACTGCCAGCATGTTTGCGGCGACGGCAACTTGGATTTGGGCGAGCAGTGTGATGACGGCAACACGAGCGATAATGATAAATGCAAAAATGATTGTACTTATTCATATTGCGGGGATGGAGTGATTCAGATGCCTAATAATGGGGGCCAGAATGAGCAGTGTGAGGGGACTAATTTCAACGGGGCGAGTTGCGTTGGTTTTGGCTATAATTGCGGGTCATTGGCTTGCGGTAATTGCGTTATTAGTTATTCGGGGTGTTGTAATCATAGTTGCTCTTCTAATGGCGCCACGCAGTGTTTAAATAGTAGTACCCAGCAAACTTGCGGAGATCATAATGGAGACGGTTGCCAGGAGTGGGGGAATAATAGCAACTGTGCTTATGGTTGCGGGGGCAGTCCCGGCCATTGCTTAACTCTAACTACTTATAATCCTGCTTGTTATTATGGTACTCATGCAATTGAATATTGCAGTAATGGCGGCGCGAGTGCATTTTGTTCATATAAAGGGGCCGTAACTTATTATTCATGGGGATATGCCTCTACTGGTTCGCCGGTAGATATATGCGGCACTTGCTGCGATAACGTTAATTGTGATTGCTATGGTTTTAATTATTGCCAATGGATTTCTTGTTTGTATTAATTTGGTTTAGTAAAAAATCAGCTGAAACATTAAAGGAACCGGGGCTTTATCACCAGAATTACTGCGGGTGCGAATTTTTATCAGGCGGCAGTTTATAATTTTTGATTGGCAATTTGGATTTTACCGGTAAAAATGTTATAGTATAATCATCTAACTCAAATTTTCAATTACTATTTACGAATTTCAATTATATGGATATTTCCGCTTTTTTTAAGCAAGCTGTAGACCAAGGAGCTTCTGACCTGCATTTAGTGGCCGGCAGCATTCCGGTTTTACGGATTTCTGGGGAGTTGGGAAAGCTTAATCACGATGCCATTAAAGAAGACGACCTGGAAAAAGCTGTAATTAATATGGTGGATAAAGAAACCTGGAAAAGATTCCAGGAAAAGCGCGAACTGGATTTCTCCCAGGAGTTTTTTAATGCTCGTTTTAGGATTAATCTCCATTATCAGGAAGGAAAAATTGGCCTGTCCGCCCGTTTGATCCCCAACTTTGTGCCTAACCCGGAAGAGATTGATTTTAGCGAGATTATTTATAAGTTAACCCATATGCAGGACGGCATGATTCTAGTGACCGGGCCTTCTGGGTCGGGCAAATCTACTACCTTGGCGGCCATGATAGATGTCATTAATAAAGAAAGACGGGCGCATATCATTACTATTGAAGATCCGATAGAATATTTATTCAAAGAAGAGCAGAGTATAATTGAGCAAAGAGAATTGGGCCGGGACACGCTGTCTTTCGCTTCAGCCTTGAAATACGCTTTGCGCCAAGATCCGAATGTCATTATGGTGGGCGAAATGCGCGATCTGGAAACCATTTCCGCGGCTTTGACGGCAGCAGAAACAGGCCACCTAGTTTTATCAACCCTGCATACTTCAACAGCGGCTGATACTATCGATAGAATCGTGGATGTTTTTCCTTCCCATCAGCAGGACCAGATTTTAAACCAATTATCAACCACCTTGCGGGCGGTTATTGCCCAGCAGTTAGTCCCGGGGATTAAAGGCGGCCGGGTGGTGGCTAGGGAAATCATGATAAATAATAGCGCTATCGCCAATCTGATTAGGCGCAATCAATTGGGCCAGATTTATACTGTTATTCAGACTAGCCAGAAAGACGGTATGATTACCATGAACAAGGCCATTGATAGATTGCAGGCCAGAGGAATAATCAGCCGGGAGGTAGCCCAGAACCGGAAGAGAGACTTGGAAACAATGGCGACATATTATTAGCTCACAATCATAAATTTATGACTAAAGAAAAATGGCAGGACATTTTAAGTAATATTAAAGATAATTTTTCGGTTGAAGACGAGGGTGGGGAGCACTTGGAAGACGAGGGTGGAGTTGATGTTGAATATGTTGTGTTTAATGGGCCGTTGGGCAAGATGCGGCTGGAGTTTATCAGCAAGCCGGTGGTAGAGGATAAAAAAACCACCTATTCGCGCCGGATTGGCTCAGAAACCAAAGTGGACTATGTTTATAGCACGACGGAAAAAGTTGAAAAGTTGATGGCTTACAAGTGGGATGAGGATAGTGAGACTTGGGTTGAGATTGATGGGAGTAGTTTTGAGGGTTAAAAATTTAAGTACTGAATTTAAGTATTTAAAATCCTAAATTCTAAGCTCTAAATCCTAAACAAATTCAAATGAACAAAATCCAAATGTTTAAAATATTGTTTTGAAAATTTGAATTTTGGTAATTGTTTAGGATTTAGGATTTAGAAATTAGAGTTTAACAGTTTATGCGGGCAGTTATCCAAAGAGCAAAAATATTAAAATAAAAGTTTATGATAAAATTCAGGCGCTTAAATTTTATAATTTTTATAATTTTATTTTGCGGAGGCGGGATTTTTTTTTCTAATTTAGAGGTTTCCGCAGATGATTGCCTGGATTCTGACAAGGGGAATAATGATATTTTCCAAAAAGGCTATCGGGTTAATAATGAAGAGTCAGCTGAAGATTATGGGCAAGAGAATTGGGATTTTTGCATAGATAATCCCGATATTAACATTAAACAAGTGGTGGCCGACAGAGCTAAAGAGGTGGAAGAGTGCCAAGGAGAAGATTGTTATGTGATTGAATATCAGTGCGATTCGGCCTTGGTGTACAAGGGGGTTCGTTGCTTAAACGGCTGTTCACAAGGCCAATGCTTGAAAGACGCCCAAACGATTGAAATTGAAGCCAATGCTTCTTTGCTTTATCAAGGCCAATTGGACAATATATTTTCCGGATTAAAAGAAAAACGCGACATTAACAGAGAAAAGCAGGCTCAAAACAAATATTTAGTTAAATTAAATCAGGGTGCCAAACAGTTATCCCAAAACATAGAAAACGCCCTCAACAACTTCATCACCTACGGAGTGGATAACAATACCAAGAAACTGGGCGCCGGCGAAAGAGCGGCGGTCATTTATTCGTTTAAATCTGCTTTCAATAAACTCCCTGAAACCGAAGACGAACTGGCTGACGCCATTAAAATCGCCAATGGCCGGTGGCCAAGCATTACCAGCCAGGAAGCCGAAAATAGAGCTAAAGAGCAATTCCAAAAAATATACAAAAAAGTGGCTGATATGAACGACCCTAAAGACAACGCCGCTATCACCGTCATGGCCTACGGCCTAAGGCAAAAAGCCGAAAACCGGAATCTAGATTCCGAAAAAGCCGGCATTAATATATTCAAAAACATCTACGGCTATAATCCGGATTCAACCGAAGATTGGAACATCATGCAGGCCGTCACTTATTCCGGAGCTACCAGAGAAACCGACACTGACGGAGATTTATTAGTAGACAGAAGAGAAGCAGAGCTAGGCACCGACCCGAATAACAAAGATTCTGATGGGGATGGTTATCTAGACGGCATAGAAGTGGCTAATGGCTACGATCCTTTGGGGGGATAGGGGAATTTATGATTTTAGATTTTAAATAATTTTAACGTATTTTACTAATCTAACTAATAACAAAAATTATATGGAAGGATTTTTTACATTTTTGGGAATAATATTATTCCTGATAGTCATTAGTTTAAGGCAGATTAATGAGTATGAGCGCGGGGTTAGATTTACCATGGGTAAATACTCCGGTATTATGGTGCCGGGCTGGAGGATTGTTATCCCCATATTTCAAATGTATAAAAAAGTGGATATGCGGGTCAAGGCCGTTGATGTGCCGGACCAGAAGGCGATTACCAAGGATAATGTCTCGGTGACAGTGAACGCTGTTATTTATTATAAGGTTTCTTTTGCGGAAAAAGTGATAATTGAGGTGGAGGATTTTCGCTATGCGATTTCCCAGTTTGCCCAGACCACTATGAGAAACATTGTCGGCGAAGCTACTTTGGACGAACTTTTGGCCAATCGTGATAAAATCGCCGACCGCATCCGCGAGATAGTGGATAAAGAAACCGACGAATGGGGACTAAAGGTAAGCAATGTTGAGTTAAAGGATGTTAGTTTGCCAATAGAAATGGAAAGAGTTATCGCCAAGCAGGCCGAAGCCGAGAGGGAAAAGAGGGCAGTGATAATCAAGGCCGAGGGTGAAGTAATGGCGGCGGAAAACATGTCCAAGGCCGCTAAAATGCTTTCTGAATCAGACGGCGCCCTTCATTTAAGAACCCTCCAGTCAATAAACGATTTATCCTCCGACCAATCCAATACGGTTATTTTTGCTATTCCCTTGGAGGTTTTGCGGGCGTTGGACGGATTCAAAAAACAAAAAGATAATTAATCAAATTTATAATAAACCATATGAAAATTTTTAAAAATGTAAATCTTGGAGTTTTGATTTTGTCGGCGTTGGCTTTTTCGGTTTTTATTTATATTTTTCCGGCTTCGGAGTCAATCCATATTGATTTAGATTCTTTTGGGATAGGGTTTTTAAACAGAGAAATAATGGAGAACGGGACAACCGAAAATAAAAAAATGGAAGAAAATTACAAAAAAGAATCCGCCCGGATTGTCGGCGAGTATTTGAATTTAACGGAAAACCCGGAATATAAGCCGGAGCAGATAGGCATGATTAAACAGGAACTACTGGATTTGATTGTTCCGACTAAATTCAAAGACCTGCATTTGAATTTGGTTTTAGCTATGAGCCAAATGGAGATTTTTTCAAATGCCCAAGCGCCGGAAGCCAAAACTGCCAGCCAGGAGCTGATAACAGAGGCCAAAGCCAATTATGCCTGGCTTAGCCAGTAAATTATAGCCTTTTTAATATGAAATATTCAAAATTTCTAACATTAATCACGCCTTTTTTAATTTTAGTTCTTTTTGAAATATATTTTTTATTTCCCAAATATTTTTATTGGATGTTGATTTTGGCGGTTATTTCAATAATGGCTACGGCGGTGGTTTTTACCAAAAGAAGTGTTGCTTATAAAAATTGGTGGGATTTTGCCATTTTGCCGGGCTGTTTTACTATTAGCCTGGCTGTTTATTCAATAATTGTTCCCAATAAATTTTTTGTCCAGTTTTTGTTTTTATTAAATGCCGGTTTTATTTTTTGGTACCTAAAAAATATTTATTATTTTTTAATCAAGCCGGAATTATATAAAAGTTTTTTTTTGGAGAATGCCTCCTCTTATGGAAATTTTTTAAGCGTTTTTTTTCTGGCCGGAGCCGTTTATGGCCTGCAGTCTTTTTTGAATCTGCCGATTTGGCTGCTTTTGTCAGTATTTTTGGCGCTGGCGGCTTTGATAATTTATAATGTCACTTGGGCGAACAAGGTTGAGATTAGAAACGGAATTATTTATATACTGGTTGGCTGTTTGGTTTTGACTGAATTGGCTTGGTCCATATCTTTTCTGCCTTTGAATTACAATATTTCCGGATTAATTTTAGCTATTAATTATTACGTTTTAATCGGCCTTATCAGATTTTGGCTGAAAGAAAGTTTTGACGCCAAGACCATCAGGCTTTATCTGATTTTTGGATTTTTGGCGGTTTCAGTATTGCTTTTGACTTCAAGGTGGATGTAATCTGCAAATTACGAATTTTTACGAATATACGAATATTAAATAAAACGTTTAGATAATCATTTTTCGTATATTCGTAAAAATTCGTAATTCGTAGAACAGTAAAAGAGGCGATAAAATTTTAATTTATAATAAAAATACGATTTATGGATATTAAAGAACAAACAAAAGCAAAAAGAAACGGAATGATTTGGCTGATTATTTTGGCGGCGATAGTGGGCATTATCTCCGGCATAGCCGGCCATTTAATAACCCGGGCGTATATTCTGGAAAGCGATTATGATATTCCTTTTTTTGGCAATATCAATTTAACCCAGGATCGGAATTTAATAATCAGCGGAGCCAAAAAAATAGTGGTGGAGCAGAATGACAAAATTTTGGAAACTATAAATGCGGTCAGCCCGAGCTTGGTTGGTATTTTTAAGAAAAAAGAAGCCAAATCGGAGGGGCCGGGCCAGTTTAGCCTGGATAATTATTACCGGTTGGACGAAGAAATGGGCCAGGGCTTTATTATTACCAGCGATGGCTGGATCATGACCAGCCTTTTTATAGAGGAAGCCCGGGAGCCGGTGGTTTTGAGCGATTATGTCATTATTACCAAAGACAGGAAAATTTACGCGATTGATGGATTTATTAAAGACCCGTTAACCTCTTTTTCTTTTATACATGCGAGCGGGGTAAATGATTTGCCGGTCAGGAATTTTGCCGCCGTCGACGAAATAACAAGCGGCGAATTTGTTATCGTCTCAAATTGGGAAAACAAAAATCTGCTTACTTATATCGCCGGAACAAAAAATATCGGCTCCGGTTTAGCCAAATCAAGCGAATTATTTTCCAAAGAGCTGGTTTTGTCGGATGAACCGGGCCAGGACTTTGCCATGTCGGTTATATTTGATCTGGGCGGAAACATTGTCGGCTTGGTAGATAAAATCGGAGAAGTTAAGCCGATTACCCATTTTTCATCTGTTATTGAAAGCTTGTTTAGGTTTAGGGAAATCAGGCGGCCGACCCTGGGCGTTAGTTATATTGATTTATCCTCTTTGGCCGGAGAAGGCGATTTGCATGAAAAGGGCGCGGTCATATATAAAAGCGCTGACGGCGCCGGCGTGGCTAAAAACAGTCCAGCCCAAATTGCTGGTCTAAAAGAAGGGGATATTATTACTCTGGTTGACGGAGTTGAAGTTAATAAAAATAATAATTTAACCTATTTAATCCAAGATCATCTGCCGGGCGACAAGGTAAATATTACCTATCTTCGCGACGGACAGGAGCAGGAGGTTGAAGTGGAGCTGGGGGAAGCACAATAATTTTTTATGAAAAGGGTTACAAAAATAAAATCAATTAGGCAGGCAGCCATAAGAATAACCGGAAAAAAAGTCTTGGTCCGGGTTGATTTTAACGTGCCGATAAAAGACGGTCGGGTGGCTGATGATTACAAAATCGCGGCTTGCCTGCCGACAATCAGGTTTTTATCCCGTTATAAATGCAAAGTAATTTTAGCTAGCCATCTGGGGCGGCCGCTGGGGAAAAGAGTGGTAAAAATGTCTCTGGAACCGGTAGCGAAAAAACTGGAAAAAATTTTGGGAAAAGAAGTCGGATTTATTAAAGATTCAACCGGTTTGGCCGTCGGCACGGCCGTAGCCAGAATGAAGCCGGGAGAAATTATTCTTTTGGAAAATTTGCGCTTTCACGACGGAGAAACGGAAAACAGCTTGAAATTTGCCAAAGAGCTGGCCCAGCTGGCCGATATTTATGTAAATGACGCCCTAGCGGTTTCCCACCGCCGGCACGCTTCGGTTGATCGGATAAAAAAATATCTGCCCAGTTATGCCGGATTGCTCCTGGAAAAAGAAGTGGAAAATTTATCCAAAATACTAAGGCCAAAAAAACCTTTAGTTATTATTATCGGCGGGGCCAAGGCGGCCACCAAGATTGGTTTGATCAAAAATTTATATAGAAAGGCTGACAAGATTTTGGTCGGCGGCGCGGCGGCCAATAATTTTTTGAAAGCCAAGAATTTTGAGATTGGCAAATCGCTTATAGACAAAAAAAGTCTGGCTTTGGTCAGGAGCATATTAAGAAAAGAGTCAGTTGGAGCGAAAAAAATAATTTTACCGGTTGATACGGTGGTGGGGACGTCTCTGGTTGGCGAAAATAAATCAGCCCAGGTTAAGGGCCCTGTCCAGATAGGCAAAAGCGATGTTATTTTGGATATCGGGCCGCAGACCATTAGATTGTTTAACGGTTATATCCGCCGGGCCGAAACCATAGTCTGGAACGGACCACTGGGGATGTTTGAAGACAATAAATTCAAAAGCGGCACTTTGGCCATGGCCTTGGCCGTTGGCAAACGTTCGGCCAAGGGAGCGTTTTCTTTGGTAGGCGGAGGTGAAACTATTGAGGCTTTGGTAAAAGTGAAGATGCTTGACCAGATCAACTGGGTGTCAACCGGCGGGGGAGCCATGCTTACTTTTTTGGCCGGCGGCAAGATGCCGGGTTTGGAGGGGATAGCTGAGGTGTTATTGATGTACAATTAACGTTACAAATCAACGAATCTTTTTACAAATAGAGATGGTTGCAAAAGTCGCTTTCGTAGCGAAGTTTTCAAATTTTGGACAGAATTTTTTATAAATTTTTGAGCTTATATGGATATATAGGCGATAAAATTTAGAAAAAATTATGCCAAAATTTGGGAATTGCAGTAGAAATGGACTTTTGTAACCATCTCATAATACAAATTAAGTAAATTTATAGTTACATGAAAAAAATTAAAATTAAAATAAACAATAAAGAAATTCTGTGTTCACCGGATAAGACCATCATGGCTGCGGCCAAGGAAAACGGGGTTGATATTCCTGGGCTGTGCGGCCATGCTGATTTTGCGCCCAAAACCACTTGCCGGATTTGCGCGGTAGAAGTTAAGGGCCAAGGAAAATTGATTATGTCCTGCCGGGAAAAGGTTTTTGCCGGCATGGAAGTTCGGACTGACACGGATAGGGTCAAAGAGTCGCGCAATTTAAATATTGAGCTGATTTTTGCCGAGCATATTGAGAAGTGCCCGGATTGCATTTGGAATGTCAATTGCGCTTTATTAAATTTAGCCGAAAAATATAAAGTTGACATCAAGAGATTTCCGGACAGAAAACAAGATCGGAAAATACATAAATTCGGTAATGCCGTGGAAATTGACGGTACCCAGTGCATTGATTGCCGCAACTGCGTTGATGCCTGCTCAATTCTTCAGAATATTAATTATTTGGAATTAAAAGGCAAAAGCACGAATCAAGAGATGGTGCCGGTCAAGGATAAAAAAATAGACTGTATCTATTGCGGACAATGCGCCGTCCATTGCCCGGTCGGGTCGGCCCAGGAGCAAACTCAGTGGGAAATGGTGGAAAAAATATTAGACAAGCAAAGCTCCATAGCCGGGTCCAGAGGAAAAAAGATTATTGTTGCTCAATTTGCGCCTTCAATTAGAGTTAGTATTGGCGAGGAATTCAAATTGCCTCATGGCAAAATAATGACCGGTCAGGTGGTGGCCGGACTTCAAAAATTGGGATTTAATTATATTTTTGACGTTAATTTTGGCGCTGATATTACTACTATGGTGGAGGCCGAAGAATTAATAGAGCGACTGAAAAATAAGGGCGTATTGCCGATGATAACCTCTTGCTGCCCGGGCTGGGTTAAATACGCTGAATTTTACCATCCGGAACTGATTCCGAATCTGACCACCGCCCGCAGTCCGCATATCCATCTTGCCGGCGTGGTCAAAACTTATTGGGATAGAATCATGAATATAAATCCCAAAGATATCGTGGTGGTGTCGGTCATGCCTTGTACAGCCAAGAAATATGAAGCCATTCGGCCGGAATTAAAAGTCAATGGCTTAAACCCGGTGGATTATGTTTTAACCACCCGGGAGTTTGCTTACCTTTTAAAAAAGAATAATATAAAATTTTCCGGCCTTAAACCGGCCAAGGCCGATAATCCTTTGGGAGAATATACCGGCGCGGCCGCTATTTACGGCGGTTCCGGCGGAGTGATGGAGTCGGCCCTGCGTACCGCTCATGCTTTTATTTGCGACAAGAAGACTAAAGGCGCCTGCCTACCCAAGGTTGATTTTAAACAGGCCCGGGGATTGGAAGCCGTCAAAGAAGCGACAGTTAATGTCGGCGGTAAAAAATTGCGGATTGCTGTGGTTAATGGCATTGGCCAAGTGGAGCCGATAATTGAGAATTTAAAGAATTATGATTATATAGAAGTAATGGCCTGCCCGGGCGGCTGCATTGGCGGCGGCGGCCAGCCGATTCCGACCAATCAGGAAATCAGGCAGAAGCGCATTGAGGCCCTGTATAAAATTGATAAAAAACAAAAATTGCGCAAAGCCCACGAAAACAAGTCAGTTTTGGAAGTTTTAGCTTGGTTAAAAGGGCAAAAAGGCCATTTGGAGCACAAAGTTTTGCATACCAGTTATAAGAGGAAGAAAAGGGGAGGGTGATTTGCGAACGACAAATTTCGAATGACGAATAATGATTAATGATTTAAAATTTATGATCTAAAAATACCGGTTTGAGCCGGTTTTTTTATTTGACTTAAATCAGCCAAAAAGTTAAAATAAAGGTAGGGAAATAAGGCAAAAAATATCAATGGCTTAAGTCAAATTAACCAGCTGGTGTTAAAAAATAACTTTAATTTATTAAAGAATATTTATGAAAAGAGCAATCAACATCCAATTTTTTATTTTGCTTTTGGGCACGGTTTTTGCCTGGACAAATTTTATTAACGAGCTTTTTACATGGCTGAACAAACAGGCCTGCCAAACCGGCTGTACCGCCTTGGGCGAAGTTGTTAATCCGTTTTTAACTCCGTGTTTTTACGGAGCTTTGTTTTTTACAGCCGCATTTATTTTTAATTTAATGCTTGTTTTCATGGCTAGAGACAAGAAACCGAAAGAGGCGGAAGAAGAAATTAAGTAAAAGATATGATGGAAAAACAATTCGGCGCAAAAACCGAAAGAAAAATATTTTTAAATCGCAGAGAGATTTATAAAAAATTAAGTGAATCTTTAGAGGTTGTTTCTAGTCGGATTAACCAAGAATTAAAGACCTTTGCCGGCGGCGAAGAACTTTTGGATTCGAATTTAAGGGTTAAGATGGATTGCTTCGGCGGCGAAGAGATTAAAAGCGATTTGAAGCTGGTGGAGGATAGAGAAAAGTCATTTGCTCCGGACTTTGATAACCAGAAAGTTCAAGAAAATTTTAAAGCCAATACTCCCGAGCAAGCGCTTGCCGGTTGGCAGGAAGAAAAGGCCAGAAGCCAGAGTAATTTGCGGGAGCTGGCCATTACTTATCTTTTGACCAAAAAATTTCAGGACAAATACATAGTGGTTAGGTCGGCCAAATATGATGATTATGAAAATGGAGTTGATAATTTAATTATGGATAAAGACGGCCATGTGGTCTGTACCTTTGATGAAACCATAGACAAGAAAGGAAGCGACCGGACAAAAGATAAAGAGAAAAAAATAATTAGAAAAGCGCAAAAAGGCGGAATAACCATCAGGTATGGATTTACAATTAAAGATGGAAAATTAAGCAAGGGCGAGATTAGGAATATCCCCGGCTTTAATCTGAAATTATCAAGTCAGGATACAAAAGAACTCTTGGCCGGCCTGGAATATGATCCGGATAAATCTTTGTCTGATACGGAAGAGAAAATTTTTACCGCTTTAATGACTGACCTGGAGGAGCAAAGAAAACTTCTTTTAAAAAATTTAGATACTGAAAGCCGAGATCCTAAAGTTCGGGCGGTTCGGAAAAATCTGGAAAATTTTCCCAGGTTTACTTAGGGTGAATTAAATTTTTATTATTTGCCTAAATTTTATTAAATCAATGAAACATTCATATCGCACCGGAATAAGCTTTGGCCTGACTTCGGGCATCATCACCACTTTGGGTCTGATGATTGGGCTTTATTCCAGCACCAATTCCAAATTAGTAGTAATCGGCGGCATTTTAACCATTGCCATTGCCGACGCCTTTTCCGATGCCTTAGGTATCCACATTGCCGAAGAATCAAAGCAGAATCACAAAAAAGAAATTTGGGAAGCAACGGTTTTCACTTTTTTTATTAAATTTTTTATTGCCATGACTTTTTTGGTACCGGTTTTATTATTTAGCTTAAAAATAGCCATTTTAATAGGCGTTTTGTGGGGGCTTTTTTGGCTGGGAGTTTTGAGCTACTGCATCGCTCGGGCCAGGCGGGAGTCGGCCATGCCGGTGATTTTGGAGCACTGGCTTATTGCTCTGGTGGTTATTATAATTACCCATTATGTCGGGAATTGGGTCGGACAGAGGTTTGTTTAACAAGAGTTATTTTAATAATTCAATAATATAAATTTTATGTTTAAAAAAATAATAGAATTAAAACTAAAATATCTGGCTAAATTAATTCTCTTAAAATACAAGCCGGAAATTGTCGGCGTCACCGGGTCAGTAGGGAAAACCGGCACCAAAGAGGCGATTTATGCGGTTTTAAAGTTCAAATTCAATGTCAGGACCAATATCAAAAATTATAATAATGAAATCGGCCTGCCTTTAACCATTCTCGGCGTTGAATCGGCGGGCAAGGATGTTTTTGGCTGGCTCAATATTTTTTGGCAGGGGTTTAAATTGATAATTAAGAGAGATAAAAATTATCCGAAGATTTTGGTTCTGGAAATGGGCGTGGATCGGCCTGGAGACATGAAATATTTAACCAGCATTGCCAAGGCCAATGTCGGGGTTATTACCCTGATAGGGCCGTCCCATCTGGAGTTTTTTGGCTCGGTTGATGAAATTGCCAAGGAAAAAGCCTGTTTAATCAAAAAGATAAAACCCAACGGTTGGGCAGTCATAAACTATGATGATGCCAAAAGCCGCGATATTGCCAGGGATTCAAAAGAAAAAGTTTTAACCTTTGGCCTCAAGGCCGGGGCCGATGTGCAAGCCCGGGAGCTTTCTTTCAGCTTTAAAGAAAATCGGGAAGCCGATAATTTACTTGGCATAAAGTATGAATTGACCTACAACCAAACCTTTGTGCCGGTCCGGCTTGGCCAGGTAATCGGTCTGAATGCGGTTTATGCCAGCTTGGCCGGCGCAGCCGTGGGCATAAGCTATGGATTGGCGTTAGAAGACATTGCCCGGGCCTTGAGTAATTTTAAATCGCCCAAAGGCCGGATGAATTTAATCCCCGGCATCAAGCATAGTTTGATAATAGACGATACTTACAATTCTTCGCCCCAGTCGTCCAAACAGGCCTTGGATATTATCAAAAAAATACCGATTGCCGGCGCCGAACGTAAGTTCGCGGTTTTGGGCGATATGCTGGAGCTGGGCGCTTATACCGAAAAAGGACACAGAGAAGTAGGGGAATATGCAGCTATGGCCGGCATCAACAAGCTAATCGTGGTGGGCGAGCGGGCGCGCGACATTGCCCGGGGAGCTGAAAGCGCCGGAATGAAGTTTGACAATATTTTTCATTTTAAGAATACCGAGGAGACCGGCCGATTTGTCCAAGCAAGAATTCGGGAGCATGACATTCTCCTGGTAAAGGGCTCTCAAGGCATGCGGATGGAAAAAATCGTCCAAGAAATTATGGCCGAGCCCTTGCGCGCCAAAGAGCTTTTGGTTAGGCAGGATTGGGAAAAATCCTAAATTCTAAACACTAAACTCTAGACAATATCAAATTTTCAAAATTTAAATTACAAAACAGTTTGGTAATTTTTATTTTGGGCTTGTTTAGGATTTAGAATTTAGGATTTTTATTTATAGGGGCTTTTTTTATTTTCCCCTTTATTTTTAACCTAAAGTGTGATAAAATAAAGGTAGATAAAGGTAAAATAAAGGGAAATAAGACGAATTAGATATTATTTGTTTAATATTAGCTAATTAATAACCAAATCTTTAAATTTATTCGGAGGCTTTAAATGGTTTATTTAAGGCATTTGAATATAATTTGCAGATTTGAACAATATTTCTATGCAAGCATATTGCGTAAAATGTAAAGCCAAACAGGACATCAAAGATGGCCAAGAAGTAGAAATGAAGGGTAAGGGCGGAACCAAGAGGAGAGCTATGAAAGGTAAATGTCCAGTTTGCGGTACAACCATGTTTAGAATTTTACCAAAGGCCTAAGTTTTATTACTGGGTTTTTGTTTTTATTCAGTTTTGAAGCTGAGGCCGGAGATATGATTTGGTTCGGCCCCAGCTTTTGGCAGTTCAATGCTTGATTAAAGCAGGTCGACTGCGCTTTTTTAATTCTACGAATATACCCGCAAATCTACAAATTTTTTCACGAATTTACAAATTCTAATTTAGATGTTTTTATTAATATTCGTAAATTCGTATCGGATTTGTAAATTCGTGGGTGTTAATAGTTTAAATGTTTAAGCAGCTATTAATATGAAAGGAATTATTTTAGCTGGCGGGACGGCGACGCGGCTGTTTCCGCTGGCAGCCACAACCTCAAAACAGCTTTTGCCGGTTTATGACCGGCAGATGATTTTTTATCCCTTAAATATCCTGGTTAAGGCCGGTATTAAGGAGATTTTGATTATTGTCGCGCCTGACCACTCGGGTCAGTTTTTAAACCTCCTGGGGCCGATTTTTGACAAGCAGAACGTTAAACTGGAATTTATGGTCCAGAAAGTTCCCCGGGGCCTGGCTGACGCTTTTATTTTGGGAGCTGACTTTATTAGCCAAGATAATGTCACTATGATTTTGGGCGATAATATTTTTGAGGATGATTTTTCCGATGATATCAAGAATTTTAAATCCGGGGGCAAGGTTTTTGCTAAAAAGGTGGCTGACCCGGAGCGCTTCGGCGTGGTTAAATTCAACGAACAGATGAAAGCCGAGACTATCGTGGAAAAGCCCAAAGAGTGGCTAAGCGACTACTGCGTGACCGGGCTTTATATTTATGACCAGCGGGTAGCCCAAATCGCCAGGAATTTAAAACCATCAGACCGCGGCGAGATTGAAATTACCGACATTAATAACGAATATTTGAAAAAAGGCGAATTGGAGGTGGCCATGGTCAAAGGCGAGTGGCTGGACGCCGGCACTTATGATGCTTTATTGGACGCCGGCAATATTGTTAGAGAAAAAAAGATAAGCCAAAATTTTGCGCCGGTAGTTAATCAGGCGATAGAGGAGTTTAATCAAGAGTTGAAGGCGCTGGCAAAAAAAAGGTTAGCTTGAATCGTATAACACATAACACATAACAGTATGGCCGTTATTAAACATTTTACGGTTACAGTTTTAGTGGTCTATAAAAACAAGGTTCTTCTTCATCGGCATAAGAAGCTCGGGATTTGGATACCGGTCGGCGGACATATTGAGGAAAACGAGCTGCCGGAAGAGACGGTTGTTAGGGAGGCCAGAGAAGAAGCCGGCCTGGAGATTAAATTATATAATCCTGACCAGGATAATTTAGGTTGTTATAATAAGGGCGAATTGCTGATAAAACCAGTCCATATTGAACTTCATAAAATTAAAGAAGACCATTTTCATATTAACCTGGTTTATTATGGCCGGACCGGGTCGGATGAAATTAAACCCAGCGAACAGGCAAAAGAGGATTTTAAGTGGTTTAGCCGACAGAAGCTTAGTGATAAAAAAATCGCGGAAAGCGTTAAATTTGTTTGCGAAGAGGCGCTGGAGATTTTAGGAGATTAAACAAATGGATTCTAAAAAAACAAAACTAGCAATCGGTTTTATAACTTATGAAGACTCAACGGCAAAATACTTGCCGTATTTTTTACTTTCGTTGGCCAAGGCGGTTGCCGGTACTCAAGGAACTAAGTTCCCCGCTCGCCTTGCCGAAGCTAACGGCGAAGCGCAGGTTGGGAACTTAGTTCCTGGCGATGTTAAAATTTTAGCCCTTGATAATAGCCAAAAAGAAGAAAACGAAAATAGAAAATATATCAAAAAACATTATTCAGAGATTAGCCTGGAATGGGTCGGGGAGAATCTGGGTTTTGCCCGCGGTTATAATCGCTTGATAAAGAAAGCCGTTTCCTTGGGCGCTGAATATTTTTTAATGCTTAATCCGGACATGATTTTGGAGCCGAATTCAATTTCAAAATTAGTCAAAGCCATGGATAGCGACAAGAGTTTGGGTTCGGCTGGCCCGAAAATTTTACGTTGGGACTTTGCTAAAAATAAAAAAACTCAAACAATAGATTCCTGCGGGATAATTTTAAAACCGGGGTTAAGATTCATAAATTTAGGCGAAGGCCAGGAAGATAATGACCAGCTTAACGAAGCTAAAATTTTAGGTCCGGCCGGCACTGCCGCCATATTCAGAATCAAGGCCTTACAAAGCGCTTCCCTCTCCCGCAAGGAACGAAGCGGGGGAGGGTTAGGGTGGGGGCCGTTTGATGAACATTTTTTTATGTACAAAGAAGACTGCGACCTGGCCTACCGTTTGTTTCTCTCTGGCTGGCGCTCCGGGCTGGCCAGCCAGGCGGTGATGTATCATGACCGGACAGGAGCCGGGGCAGGGGAAAGCGGCCTGAAAATTGTCTTAAATAGGCGGAAAAAATCAAAGCAAGTCAAGATTTGGTCATTTTACGGCCAGCATATTTTGTTTATTAAATATTGGCATTTACAGAGTTTTAAAAATAAATTAAATATAATTTTTTACGCCTTGAAAATGTTTGTCTTTGTGCTATTATTTGAGCAGTATTTATTAAAACAATATTGGGGGTTACTAAAGACGAGAAAAGCTATTGCCCCACAAATCAACAAATCTTTTCACAAATCTACAAATTAAAATTAAAACATGTTATTTAGTATTCGTAAATTCGTAAAAAATTAGTAATTCGTAGGAATTATATGAATTATAATCAAAAAGCCATAGCTTTACACAAAAAGCATAAAGGTAAAATTGAGATTAAGCCCAAGGTGGCTTTGAAGACCATGGATGATTTGTCAACCGCTTACACGCCGGGCGTGGGCGCGGTTTGCCTAGAGATTGCCAAGAACAAGAAGAAAAGCTGGGAGCTGACCAATCGGGCAAATCAAGTCGCTATCGTCACCGACGGCACGGCCGTGTTGGGCCTGGGCAATCTGGGGCCGGAAGCGGCTATGCCGGTGATGGAAGGGAAATCGGCAATACTCAAAAGTTTTGCCAATATTGACGCCGTGCCTCTTTGTATCAATACCACCGACACCGAAGAGATTATTAAATTTTGCAAATATATAGAGCCGAGTTTTGCCGGCATCAACCTGGAAGATATTTCTGCGCCCAGATGTTTTGAGATTTTGGGACGGCTGGAAAAAGAATTATCTATTCCAGTGTTTCATGACGACCAGGATGGCAGTGCTATTGTTATTTTGGCTGCCTTGATTAACGCTTGCCGGGCGACAGGTAAGGTTTTGAAAGAATTAAAAGTTGTTATTAACGGCGCCGGAGCTGCCGGCTTGGCTACAACCAGGCTGCTTTTGGCTCAAGGGGTTAAAGATATAATTTTGCTTGACAGCCAAGGAACGATTTTTTCGGGCCGTAAAGATTTAAATAAATACAAAAAAATAATTGCCCAAAAAACCAACAAGAAAAAAATCAAGGGCGATAAAGTTGAGGCTTTGGCCGGCGCTGATGTTTTTATCGGTGTATCCAGGGCCAAACAGCTAAATAAAGAGATGATTAAATCCATGAATTTGGAGCCGATAATTTTTGCCATGGCCAATCCAAAGCCGGAAATTATGCCCGCTGAAGCGCTCCGAGCCGGGGCGGTCGTCGTCGGCACCGGCCGATCGGATTTACCCAATCAAATTAATAACGCCTTAGTGTTCCCGGGAATTTTCCGCGGTTTGCTTGATGCCAAGGTTAAAGATGTCACTGTTAAGATGAAATTGTCAGCCGCGGTTTCCTTGGCTTATACGGTCAAAAAGCCGAATCGCAATAATATTTTACCCAAGATTACTGATAAAAAAGCAGTCAAAGCGATTGCGGAAGCGGTCAGAAAAAACAGATAAGGACGTTTGGTAAATTGCGGAAAATCGTTATTTTTGTCATTGCGAGCGATCCGCCCGGGGCGGAGAGCGAAGCAATTTCTAATGGGCAATTGCTTTCGCGTATTATAGATCGCTTCGCCTTTGGTTCGCGATGACAAAAAAATGTTTTTGTTTATATTGAACTAATCACTAATTAACTAATTATTAATCAGCCAATGTCAACCCTATATCGAAAATACAGGCCCAAGAATTTCACCGAGGTGGTGGGCCAGAACCATATCAAAGTTACTTTGCAGAATGAAATTCAGTCAGGTAAAATCGCCCATGCCTATCTTTTTTGCGGCCCGCGAGCGGTTGGCAAGACCACCCTGGCGCGGGTTTTTTCCAAAGCGGTTAATTGCTTAAAAAGAAAAGACGGCCAGTTTGAACCCTGCAACCAGTGTGAGATCTGCGCGGAGATAAATAGCTTCCGCAGTTTGGATATTATTGAGATTGACGCCGCCAGCCATACCGGCGTGGATAATGTCCGGGAAAATATTATCGCTTCGGCCCGGGTGGCGCCCTCCAGATGCAAATACAAAGTATTTATCATTGACGAAGTCCATATGCTTTCCATCTCGGCCTTCAACGCTCTCTTAAAAATTATTGAAGAGCCGCCGGAATTTGTGATATTTATTTTATGCACCACCGAAGTCCACAAAGTGCCAACCACCATAATTTCACGTTGCCAGCGCTTTGATTTCAAGCGCATCAACGTTACCGATATTGTTAAAAAATTAACCTATATTATCAAGCAGGAAAAAATCAGCATTGATAAAAAAATTCTGGAATCAATCGCCCGGCACTCGGACGGCTACCAGCGCGACGCTGAAGGCCTCTTGGGGCAAATTGTGGCCATAGGGGGCAAGGTGATCACCCAGGAAGAAGCCGATTTGGTTATTCCCAGGAGCGACATCGGCGAAATAGTGAATTTAATTGATTTTATAAACAAGAAAAATACTTCCGCCGGCATCGCTTTGATAAACAAGTTGGTGGATGACGGCGTGGACTTGAAAAAATTCACCGCCGATCTGATTGAGATTTTAAGAAAAATACTTTTGACCAAAATTAATCCGGCCTTAGCCGGCAAACTGGGGCTGGAACTGGGCGAGAGCCTGGAGATAAGGGTAAGCGAAGTCAGCCGGGATTTGAGTATTCCCCGCCTAGTGGCTTTGATTGAAGAATTTACAAAAACAAAAAATGAAATCAAAACCAGCCACATCGTTCAATTGCCCCTGGAGCTCTCTGTCACCCGGCTGGGTTTAGGAGGAGAGTCTTTCTCATCTTTTTCTCCGGCTCCGGCTCCGGCTTCAAGTCCGGTTCAAAACAATCCGGCTTCGCCCGCTTTTAATCAGGTTAATTCAAGCGGGGCTAAGATTAGCAAAGAAGATTTAGCCGGAAAATGGAACGAGGTTTTAGCTAAGGTAAAAAAATACAACCACTCCCTGTCTTTTATTTTGCGGGCCTGCCAGCCCATGGATATGAGGGGCAATCAGGTCTGCCTGGCTTTTAAATATAAACTGCATAAAGACCGGGTGAGCAATATGGAGATAAAGAGTTTAATTGAAAAAGTTTTAGCCGAAGTTTATGGCCAGCCCCTGCGCCTTGAAGCTGTGATTGATGAAAATTTAAAAATTGAACCCCAGATAAATTCCAGCCTCCAAGCGCCGGAAGCCGACTCTAGAGAGCTGGAGGCCAAAACCGAAGAGAAGCCAGGCGGACAAAGCATGCTAAACGATTTACTCAATACTTTTGGGGGCAAGGTCATAAAATAACACTCAAATTTACGAATGACATTCAAATCTACAAATAAAAATGTAAAAATCGGCTTGGCCTTAGGCGGCGGGGGAGCCAGGGGATTGGCCCACATCGGAGTTTTGAAATTCCTGCAGGCCAAAGGAGTAAAGATTGATATGTTGGCCGGCGCCAGCATGGGCGCTTTTATGGCCGCTTATTACAGCCTGGGGTTGGATTTGGATAAATTGGAAAAAGAAGTTGTCAGTTTTACAAAAACTAAAGCCATCAGAAAATTAATGGATCTGGCTCCATCCGGCAAAGCTATTTTAAAAGGCGAAAAATCCAAAAAATTCATTGCCGAGTTGATTGGCGAGAATCGCAATTTCAAAGAAGCTAAAATTCCCCTGGGTATTGTCACCACTAATTTATCCAATGGAGAAGCAGTGATTTTAAAAGAAGGCAATATCAACCAAGCCATTCTGGCCAGCATCAGCGTGCCGGGCATTTTTCCGCCGGTGGAAATTAACAATGATTATCTGATTGACGGCGGAGTGGTAAATCCCACGCCGGTTGATGTGGTAAAAAAAATGGGCGCTGATGTTGTTATCGGGGTTGATCTGGTTATGAAAAGAGCCGTTAAACTGGAAAATCCTAGCTTGGTGGCCACGCTTTTGTATTCTTATGAAATCATCAGAACCCAGGTAATAAAATATAATTTGGCCAAGATGGGTCCGGGCGTGGTCTTAATCAAGCCCAAAGCCATGGGTACGATTGACAGCTTTAAGTTTTATGATATCGCCAAGTTCATTAAATCCGGCTTTGAGGCCGCCCAAGAGCGTTGGCCCGAGATTAAGAAGCTGATTGGATAAAAAATCAGTTGTTGCAAAATCAGCAACAACTGCCACAGACAGAAAAATTCAGTTAGTTCCATTTTGGAATATACTGCTCCTGACAGCTATAGCCCTTTTGTTTACCGAAAGCAGTCAAAAAAAGAATTACTCGCCAGGCAAGAAGCGGAAATTGATTTAAGTTTAATACTATGAATAATTATAGAACAAATAAAAATATAGAAAACCAAAATGTCGTTTATGTTTTTATTGACGCCTCCAATTTATGGGAAGCCCAGAAAGCCAAAGGAAGATTTTTTGATTATGAAAAATTAAGAATATTTATTAAAGAAGAATTCAATAGCCCCATGATAAATATTTTTTACTATACTGCTTATCCGGCCGAAGGTATGAGGGATTACAGCTTGGACGGCAGACATAAATTTTATACTTTTCTTAAAAAAGGATTAGGATTTGTTGTTAGAAAGAAAGAGTTAAAACGAATTTCTATTATTACAGAAGTTGGCGGGGGAATTGAAGAAAAAGGAAATATGGATGTTGAAATAACCATTGACGCGTTGCATAACATAAAAAAGTATAATATTGCCGTGCTTTTTAGCGGAGATTCGAATTTTTTAGCTTTAGTAACCTATTTAAGAAGGGCGGATAAAAGGGTTTATATTTTTTCATCTAAAAATAATATTTCCGAAGAATTAAAAACAGGCGGTGATGGTTATTTTGATGTTTCAAAAATTGGAGAGGATATTTGGGGCAGAGAATTGAGGCATCGGCCGGCAAAGCATTAAAATAAAAGCAACCCTCCTCGCGGAAGGTTGCCCATGGATGTAATACCCTTTCGGTTTATGGATAAACCAAAAGACATTATTAGTATAGCAAATCGTGTAAATAAGTCAATATAAGGAGTTATCCACAGGAGAATTATTATTAATTTTATGGCGAATAATAATAAAAAATTAGAAGTTAAAAGGTTCGCGAAGATTTACTGGCCCGAGATTAAGAAGTTGATTGAAAGATAGCGGGAAATAATGGGAGATCGTCTAAAGGTAGGACGACAGGTTCTGGTCCTGTTAATCTAGGTTCGAGTCCTGGTCTCCCAGCAAAAAAAGAAGCAAGCAGGGGTTTTTACCCCGCCCCGGCTTGCCGGGGAGTCGCGGGGCCTGTCCCGTAGCAGATTTGAGTTGAGAAAAATATTAAAATACAACATAAATTTATGTATTCACATACGAAAGAACTTTCAAATCTTATTGAGGAATTATCAAAGCTTGAAAGTAATAAGAAAGTAAAAGATTTTATTAAGAAATACAAGGTGTGGTTTGCTTTTTTTGAAGAGATACTTAATAAAATAACTAAAGATACTATATCGCCCAAAATTCACGCTTTAGTGGCAACTTCTAAAATTATTATATTAACTGGGTTAGCAGAAAGTTTAGGTACGGGCAATACTTGTTCAACTAAGTTTAGTCATTTTTTAAGCTTTCTAAGTATTGAAGAAAAGTTATTTTTCTCTCTTATTTTTAAAATTAAAGCATCAAATAATAAAAAAGCAGAAGAATTATATGAAAAACATCTTGAAACTGGCGACAATATTTTTATAGATCAGCTAGTTGACATATCTACTAAAAGTGATGATTTATATCAAGTTGAAGTTGCTGACATAATGAATTCGTTTCTTGCTGATGATGAAAAAAAGCTAGATATTTTTTTTAAGCGAAGGGCTAATCTTTTTTATGGAGTTAGATCAAAAATTGTACACGAGGGATCTCCTGACGTTATCGGGGCTATGTTTAGCAGTAACATGGAGACAACAATGTATTACGGTGAAAAAGAAAATAAATTTTTCACAATTAAATATCCAATTGAAGAGTTTTTCATAAGAGCAGCCTATAGAATTATTGGCCAAGAACCAAAAAAAATTAATATCGAAGATTTTCTTTGGAATAATTTCATCTCACACCACTCTCCACGAATTGCAAAAATAGTTGCTAAAATTGAAAGAAAAAATAATATTTAGTATAGCATTTATGAAAACTAAATATATATTACATGGCGGTTATGCGGGGAAGCCACATAAAAACAATGATAAATTTTTTAAGGAAATATTGAAAGGCAGGCAAAAAAATTTGAAAATTCTTTTAGTTTATTTTGCCAAAGAAAAGAAAGATTACAAAAGAAAAGAAGAAGAAGATGTTTTTCAATTTGAAAAAAATAACAGCAACAAAAAGCTTTTTTTTGAAATTGCCAAGAGAAAAAATTTTGTTAAGCAAATATCGCGTTCCAACGTAATATATTTGCATGGAGGAAAGACAATGGAGCTTCTTTTGGCATTAAGAGACGTTAATAATCTTAAGGAATTGTTTGCTGGTAAAGTTATCGTCGGCGAATCAGCCGGCGTATATGTATTGTCTTCCTTTTTTTACAGCAAGTCGCTAAAAGGGGTATTTAATGGACTCGCTTTCGTGCCAGTGAAAACAATCTGCCATTATGTAGGAAAAAATTCAGAAAAATTCAAAGAATGTCCTAAGGGTTTAAAAACTTTGTTGCTTCCGGATTTTCAATATAAAGTTTTTTATATAGATACGAAAAAATAGATTTTATCAGTGTTTTATTTTTTAAAGCCCGCATTCCCCATGAACAAAATATCAAACATCGCTAAAAACACTTCTTATCTGACTGTCGCCCTGGTGTTGCAAAAAGTGATTTCTTTTACTTATTTCGCGATTTTGGCTAGGAACTTAGGCCCGGAATATCTAGGCAAATACTATTTTGCCATTGCCTTTACCACGATTTTTTCCATCTTTATGGATTTTGGCCTGGCCAATGTTCTGACCCGCGAAGGAGCAAAAAAACCGGAAGAAGCGCAAGGGTTTTTGGGGAGCATTCTGGCCATAAAAATTCCTTTGTCAATTTTGGCGGTTTTGGCTTCGGTTTTGGTTATCAATGTTTTGGACTATGATATTTTGGCCCGCCAGCTGGTTTATATTTCTCTGGGCTGTGTTATTTTGGATTCTTTCACGGCCACTTTTTTTTCCATGATCCGGGCCTTTCACAATCTGATGTTTGAAAGCATCGCCTCAATCGCTTTTCAAGTGATTGTAATGGTTTTTGGTCTGGGGGCCTTGTATTCGGGGCTGAATCTGCTCTGGATTATGGCGGCTTTGCTTTTAGCCAGTGGTTTTAATTTCATTTATTCAGCCGCGGTTTTGAGGTTAAAATGGAAGATAAAAATTTGGCCCAAGCTTGACTGGAAATTGTCAAAACCGCTTATTTACATCACTATTCCTTTTGGCCTGTACGCGGTTTTTCAGAGGGTTTATATGTATCTGGATTCGGTTCTGTTGTCTCTTCTTTCCGGGGATAAATCCGTCGGGCTTTATCAGGTGGCTTTCAAAATCGTTTTTGCCCTGCAGTTTCTGCCCATGGCTTTTACAGCTTCGCTTTATCCGGCTATGAGCGCCTACTGGGCCAGGAACCGCGAACAGCTGGCGATTTCTTTTGAGCGGGCCATGAATTATATGATAATTATTTCTCTGCCTATCACCTTCGGGATTATTGTTCTGGCTGATAAAATTATGCTGGTTTTTAAAAAAGAATATCTGGAAGGGATTTTGGCTATGCAGATTATAGTCGGCAGTCTGGTTTTTATATTTATGAATTTTGCCATCGGCGCTCTGCTTAACGCCTGCGACCGACAGAAAGTTAATACCGCCAATATGGGGGTTGTCCTAATCTTCGCCGTGGTTTTGAATTTAATTTTAATTCCGCGCTTTGGCGCTAGCGGCGCTAGTTTAACCGCTCTCCTGACTAATGTTTTGATGTTTTGTTTGGGAATCTACTGGGTGCCAAAAATCATCAGCTACCGCCACTGGAAAGTTTTGAAAGTTTTTTTCAAATCAATGGTTTCGGCCGGCTTGATGGGTTGGGTGGTCTGGTATTTAAAGTCTGGTTTAAATATTTTCGCAGATGTGTTTATCGGCGCCTTGGTTTATTTTGTAATTTTATTTTTACTTGGTGGATTTAGAAAAGAAGATGTTTTGAGTATTTGGCGGTCGTTTACCAGGAAAGCGTAGGGTGCAGGGGGTAGAGTAGGTTTTGGAGCTCAACCCTAAAGCTTTGGAGTTGAACTCTTATACTAAGAGCAAAATAAAAAAGGTTCTTAAAATCTAACATAGTTAGCTCTTAAAAACCTTAGTCTGAAGGGAAAATAACCCAGAAATAAACCCATTTCTTTAACCCAAATGTTTTTACGCAATTGGTTTTGGGGTTTTTAACCACAACCTGACAAGAGCTTTTTGAGATTATTTCCCAAACAACGCTTGATTTTTTAGTTAGTGTAATTTCATACCCTATTCCTAAAAAATCCAATCGCATTCTAATTTTTTCTGACTCCATTTAGTTGCCCCCTTTTTTCTTTAAATTTTTCAAAATATCTTATCATATACCGCGGAAAAGTCAAGGCAAGAAAGTAATAAGTAATAAGACATAAGTAATAAGAATATTTTTATTCCTATGTCTTATTACTTTTTCTATGAACACCCTACTCTTCACACTTGAATATCCGCCTTTCCGAGGCGGAGTGGCCAGTTATTACGGAAATCTGGTTAAATATTGGCCCACCTTCGCTAAAGCTTCGGCGGGCAAGCCCACGGAAAAAAACGAGATTTTTGTTTTGAATAATAATGACGGAAAGTTATTGGCGGGCAGGTTGCCAATCTTAAAATGGCTACCGGCTTTTGGGGCGCTTTGGCAGGAAGTTAAGAGCAAAAAAATTAACCATGTTTTAGTCGGAAACATTTTGCCCCTTGGCACCGTGACCTTGGTAATGTCAAAAATTTTAAAATTCAAATATGCGGTTTTTATCCATGGTACCGATATCGCTTACGCCCAGAAGCAGACGAGGAAGAGGTGGTTAGCTAAAATTATTTTAAAAAATGCGGACAAGGTGATTTGCAACAGCCGCTATACCGCCGGATTAGTTGAAAAGTTCATCGGAGACAGAGACAAGGTTTGCGTGGTGAATCCGGGAGTTGACCCCACCCTAACCCTCCCCTTGCGAAGGAGAGGGAACTATGCGAAAAATTATAATTTAGATAATAAAATTATTCTATTTACAATTTGCCGGCTGATTAAGAGAAAAGGGGTGGACAAAGCGATTGAAGTTATGCCAGAAGTTTTAAAAAGTTTTCCAAATTTGGTTTACGTAGTGGCCGGCGGCGGGCCGGATGAGGGTTATTTAAAAACTTCACCCCCGGCTCCTTTTCTAATTAAGAGGGGAGAGCTGGTATTTCTCGGTAAAATAACTGATGAAGAAAAATGGACTTGGCTTGATTTATGCGATATTTTTATAATGCCAACTCGCGAAGAAGACGGTAATTTTGACGGCTTTGGGATTGTTTATCTGGAAGCCAATCTATCTGGCAAGCCGGTAATAGCCGGCCGGAGCGGGGGAGTGGCCGAGGCGGTGGAAGACGGAGTGAGCGGACTTCTGGTAGATCCAAATGATGCGGAAGAAATAAAAAATGCTATAATAAAATTAGCCCGCGATGAAAATTTAAGAAAAGAACTGGGAGAGCAAGGCAGAGAGCGGGCGATTAAAAATTTTAACTGGGAGAAGCAGGTGAGAAAGATTTATGATTTGATAAAATAAAAACGGACACCGGGATGAAGATTGGTGTCCGGATGAAGATTGGTGTCCGTTGGTGAGGTTCAAACTAAGCAAAAGGGAACTGATTTACTTTGTCCAAAAGATTATCTTGCAGACGTTTGAATGTCAATTCATTGGCCAATCCAGCTGCTAAAAAAATTATCCCGATGGCAGCTACGCCCCAGTCTTTTGGATCCATTCCCATAGACAAAACGGAAAAAAGCATACGTGCAGCCAAATATTCTGCGCATATCCAGGCACCAAACAGCAAGATAAAATTTATCCCTTTATTTTTTTGTATAATTACCAGTAAGACAAGTAAGGCGCCCTGAAAAAACAAAAAAAACAAAACAGAAGTTTCCATTATTTCTTTTTCCATATTCCCCCCTTATTCATGATATAAAAGAATGGTTTTTTTTTATTTTTTTAAACCCTATGATTTCTATAATTATACCAATATACAACCAGGCCGGCAAATTGTCAAGCTGTTTGGAGAGTATTAAAAAACAGACTTATGATAATTTTGAGATTATTTTGGTTAATGACGGTTCAACCGATGATATCCATTCAGTAGCCGAAATTTGGAAGCAGGAATTTGGTATCCGCTTTGAGTATATTAGTTATGGCGAAAATAAAGGCGCGCCGGCGGCCAGGAATGCCGGTTTGGCCAAGTCCAAGGGCGCTTTTATTTTATTCTGCGATGCGGACGCCACTCTGGAGCCTTTTGCCCTGGAAACTATGCTCGAGGCCCTGGGCAAGCACACGGAAGCCAGTTACGCATATTCTAGTTTTTTATGGGGCCGGAAATTATTTAAGTCTTTTCCCTTTGATGCCGAGCGCTTGAAAAAAGAGCCCTATATCCATACTATATCTTTAATCAGGCGCGAGCATATGCCGAAGTCCGGCTGGGATGAATCTATAAAAAAATTTCAAGATTGGGATTTGTGGCTGACAATGTTAAAAGAAGACCATAACGGCTACTGGATTGACCAGGTTTTATTTAGAGTAAGTCCGGGTGGATCTATGAGTAATTGGGTGCCGAAGATATTTTATAAATTATTTCCGTTTTTGTTGGAGGTAAAGAAGTATAAGGCGGCCATGGGCAAGGTGAAGGAGAAGCATGGTTTATGAAAAAAATTTTATTTTTAATTCTGCTTATGTCTCTAACTGCCTGCACTACGGCAGATAAAAATTTTGTTGATATAAATAATAAGAGAATTCAAGTAGAAGTTGTTGATACAGCCGAAGCGCAGTATCGGGGCTTGAGCAACAGGGAAAATTTATGCCAGGATTGCGGGATGCTGTTTGTTTTTGGCGACAAGCAAATGCGGACCTTTGTTATGCGCGATATGAAATTTAGCTTGGATATAATCTGGATAGATGAAGATAAAATTATTAAAATAGACAAAAGTTTATTGCCGGAAGGGCCTGACCCGATAAACAAATATTCTTCCAAAGAGCCGGTTGATTATGTCTTGGAAGTGGAGGCCGGTTTTGCTGACAAGAATAATATTAAGATAGGTGATGAGGTTAATTTTTAAAAAATGTCAAAATTTAGCAAAAATTTATTTTTGATTTCAGGTTTTATCTTTTTAGCTGAACTGGCTTCAATTTTTGGCTATTTACTGCCGGATTTTAGGCAAATAGCTTTTTTTGTGATTGCCGGCCTAGTTTTGATTTTATCACTGGTTGATTTAAAATACGGCCTTTATTTTGTTCTAGCCGAATTATTTATCGGTTCCAAGGGTTATTTATTTTATTATGAGCACGCCGGCTTGCTTTTTTCCATCCGCATCGCCCTGTGGCTGATTGTGATGGCGGTTTGGCTGGGGGGAGTGATATTTTGTCGGCGGGAAAAGTCACAATTTATTGATAAAGGCGATAGGGGAACTAAATTCCCTATAGGGAATTTAGTTCCTTATAAGAATAGTGATTATTTCAAATATTTTTCTGTATTATTTTTATTTATCCTTTGGGGATTTGTTAACAGTTTTTTAAACCATAACGGTTTTGCCGATACCTTTTTTGATTTTAACGGCTGGCTATATTTTGCTTTGATTTTTCCGATTTATTCCGTATTTAAATCCAAAGAAAACCAAGAAATGCTTTGGCAAATTTTTCTGGCTTCAATTTTGTGGTTGGCTTTGAAAACTTTTTTCCTTTTGTTTGTTTTTTCGCACAATATGATCGGCATGGTTTACGAACTTTACGGCTGGGTGAGGACTACCGGGGTGGGGGAGATTACTCGGATGCAGGGCGGATTCCACCGTATTTTTTTCCAGTCGCATATTTTTATCTTAACCAGTTTTTTTATTTTCTTAATGTTGTTAACGAGTTTAATTTTGAAAGATAAAAAAGAATCAAATAAAAAGTTTCTAACTTCTTACTTCTTGATTCTTACTTTGCTTCTTTTTGTCATCATAATCACTTTTTCGCGCAGTTTTTGGGTGGGGTTAGTGTTTGGTTTATTAGTTTATTGGTTTGTTAGTTTATTGGTCCTGAAAATCGGCTGGAAAAACTTTTTTAAAGTTAATGGCTTATGGCTGGCTTCTTTGATTATAAGCGTTGGCTTAATCGCGGCAGTGGTAAAATTCCCTTATCCCAATCCTTTGGGCGGGTTTTCCACAGCCGACCTTTTGTCAAAGCGCTTGAGCCAGCAAGACGAGGCGGCCATATCATCGCGCTGGGCCTTGTTGCCCCAACTTTGGCAGGAGATAAAGAGCGCTCCGGTTTTGGGCCGGGGTTTTGGCGCCACTGTTACTTACAAAACCCAGGACCCTCGAGCGCTGGAATTAAATCCGGGAGGAAAATATACCACTTACGCTTTTGAGTGGGGCTGGCTTGATATTTGGCTAAAATTAGGATTTTTTGGGCTATTGGCTTATTTGGCCTTGATTTTTAAATTAATGATTAACGGCCTGCAAAGCCGGAATAATTTTGCTATCGGATTGGCTTTGGGGTTGTTGGCGATAAGCGCCACTAGTTTTTTTTCGCCATATTTAAACCATCCTCTGGGAATCGGCTATTTAATGGTAATGGCTGCAATTTTTGATAATAAAAACGGGGTCTTGCATTAATTTTGATTTTATAGTATATTATTAAGCAAACTTTTTAAAGTTACGAATCTACTGGCTACAAATCAACAAATTTTTTCATCCCGCTAAGCGGGATGAATTCGTGAAGTGATTTGTAGCTAATTAAAAACTTATGAATGATCAAATTATTTCCCAAGAAGGTTATGATAAATTAAAAAAGGAATTGGATAATTTAATTAATGTCAAAAGAAGGGAAATAGCCGAAAGAATAGAGTCAGCCAAGGAGCTGGGGGATTTAAGCGAGAATGCCGAGTATCATGACGCCAAAGACGCTCAAGCCATGAATGATGGTCGGATTATAGAATTAAGCAGTTTGATAAAAAATTTAACTATCGTGGCTAACGGCGGCGCTAAGGATGAGGTGGCCATGGGCTCCAAGGTTACGGTCTCTTCCAAAAACGGGGAAAAGACTTATACAATAGTCAGTTTTAATGAAGCCGACCCGGTGGAAGGCAAGATTTCCAATGAATCGCCTTTGGGGGTGGCTTTTATAGGCAAGAAGAAAGGCGAAAAAGCCCTTGTTAATACGCCCAAGGGCGAGGTTGAATATAAAATTTTGAAAATTGAGTAATTAATTACCTACAAATTACAAATTTTTTACAAATTTACAAATATAGTAGATAAGTTAATTAGAAATTTGTAAATTTGTGAAAAGATTTGTTGATTTGTGGGAGTTAGGCGCGAGATTAGGACAACTTAATTAAGACAGGCATCACTTTAATATAAACATAGATACGTAAGTTTTAAAATAAAAAAAAGGAGGATATTAAAATGGGGTTTAATAGTCAAAAATAGTTGGTAATTTAGGTTTAATACGCAAAAATAGTTGGTAAAATAGTTAAATTTGTTTTAATATTAAAGTAAATTTAATAACAAAGTTAAAACACTTTAACTATATGAACAAAATTTCAAAAAAATGTTGCATTTAT
>Ga0210057_1001745_pt1 | contig 32409 bp, 27 predicted proteins | sample CryGeyCG2114_010_2_FD_183968 | JGI IMG/M metagenome (GOLD analysis project Ga0210057, IMG submission 183968) | Groundwater microbial communities from aquifer - Crystal Geyser CG10_big_fil_rev_8/21/14_0.10 (SPAdes) (version 2) | ecosystem: Environmental > Aquatic > Deep subsurface > Groundwater ... | reverse complement strand
TACTTTTGTAGCAGAAATCCCAGCCGAGACGGTTAAGTCATTTACTTCCTGACCTAAAAGATGGGACAACAAAAGAACAAAAAAGAGCAGTTTTTTCATAACTTTGTATAAGTTGGTAAGAAAAAACTACAAAATGTAAGTAAAATATTAAGTTTATTTCAAGGAATTATTAGAAGGAGTGGCGAACTAATGGCGCAAAATTAGTCAAACCTTAAGGACATGAAGTCAAAGTGGGCAAAAGCGCTTCTTATTTTCCATTGGGGTTTGTACTGGAATTTTCTTTAAATTATTTATTATTAATTTAAAAAACTCGGAAAGAGAGGGATTCGAACCCTCGATACCCTCACGGGTATGCGTCCTTAGCAGGGACGTGCTTTCGGCCACTCAGCCATCTTTCCTTAAAAAATAGTTACAGATATTAACGATTTTTCGTTTTTGAGACAACCCTAACAAAAGCCATTTTTAACTTATGTCAATATTTTCATATGTTAAAAAAAATTAGTTCGTTATTCAAAATGGATTGGTTGATCTATTCTTTTTCCATTAAGGGCATTCCAGTAAGTTGTCATTTGTGATCCATCAGGGTTTTGTATAACTATGCTATAGACCGGAAGAAATATCTCAGTAGTCTTTCTGATAGCAAAGTCATCTCCAAAGGCAGCTTTAGCTGTAGTTTCAATTTGAGAGGCTCGGAAACGTCTACTTATCCGATTAGCTTCTCTTGAAGTTTTAGTCACAAGCCAATGGTTAAGCTCTGTTTCAGGTTTTACTTGCAGTTTTGGTTCTTGCAAGTGAAGTCTGTAATTATTACCACTTTGAACAATTAAATTTTTCTTTCTGCAACTATCTACCCATGCATCTAATGTTCTATCATCAACATTAAGCGCTTTTGACAGCTTTTCTCTATCTAGAATCCCATTTCTTAAGGCCAAAGCATTAATAACTTTAAACTCTTTTGAAGCTGCGTTGGCATTAATGCAATCCATGAAACCATGAGTTGTCTCCCAATTGTGGGTGTTAATGACCATTTCGCCATCAACTAAACTCCAGAGAATTATTCCTTCTCCGGTTTTCTCTTGGTTTCTGTTGTATTTTACTTCTAATAATAGATATGGGTAGTAAGTAAGAGTAGGCTCTAAATAAGTATGTTGATCATCCTTTAAGAGCTCTCTTCGATGGTGATTCATGATAGTCTCTGCTGTATATCGCATTTCAAGAGTTTGGAACTTTCCAGTAGGCACTAAATCCTGGACGATTGATCTAGCTTCCGGAAAGTTTGTCCAGACCCAAAATGCTCCTACACCCACAGAGACACAGGCAAATAGCCAAAAAATTGCTCGCATTGCTTTACATACACTCCTTTAATTTTTAGCTATACGAGATTTCGTATTTTTTTGAAAACATGGAGAATTATTTCTTCATAGTTAACAAAAACTCAGCATTGCTATTTGTTTTTTTCAACCTTGAAATAAGAAGGTTCATGGCATCTATTGGAGTTAAATCTGCCAAAGCCTGTCTCAATTCATAAATAATTTCAAGTTCACCTGGATGATAAAGCATTTCTTCTCTTCTTGTTCCACTCTTAATTGGATCAATAGCTGGGAAGATCCTTCTATCAGCAAGCCGCCGATCTAATACGATCTCATGATTTCCAGTTCCTTTGAATTCTTCAAAAATAACTTCATCCATTCTAGAGCCGGTGTCAATTAATGCTGTGGCAATAATCGTTAAAGAACCTCCTTGCTCAGTATTTCTGGCAGCCCCAAAAAAGCGCTTAGGCTTATGAAGAGCGTTAGCATCAATACCACCAGTTAAGATTTTACCTGAGTGTGGCTGAACTGTATTATAAGCTCTAGCTAACCTTGTTAAGGCGTCTAATAAAATAACAACATCTTGACCAGATTCGACCAGCCTTCTGGCTTTTTCTATGACCATATCGGCAATTTGAACGTGTCTTTCCGGCGGCTCATCAAAAGTAGAAGAGATAACATCACCTCTTACAGTACGGATCATGTCAGTTACTTCTTCCGGTCTTTCATCAATTAACAAGACCATTAACACGGCTTCCGGATTATTTTTTTCAATTGCCTTAGCAATGTTTTGAAGTAATACAGTTTTTCCTGACTTAGGAGGCGCTACAATTAAAGCCCTTTGTCCTTTCCCTATTGGAGCTACTAAATCCAATACTCTCATTGAGTATTGGTCTTTTGTTGTCTCCATAACGAGTCGCTCATCTGGAAACAAAGGAGTGAGGTTTTCAAAAAGGATTCTTTCTCTTATTTGTTCGGGGGATTTGCCATTAATTTTTTCTACTTTTAAAAGAGCAAAATATTTTTCCTTTTCCTTAGGGGATCTAATAGTACCTAATAATGTATCTCCTTTTCTTAAGTCAAATCTTCGAATTTGAGCTGGAGAGACATAAATATCTTCAGCTGAAGGAAGGTAATTATATTGAGGAGATCTCAAGAAACCGAAACCATCTGGTAGAACCTCTAAAACCCCTTCACCATAAAGGGCTTCATTTTGTTTTTCCGAGATAAGTTTTACTACTTCAAAAACAATTTGCGACTTTGTAAGAGCACCTATTTGCTTAAAACCGATGGACTTTGCATAGTCATGTAACTGGTCAATATTCATTCTTTGTAGTTCTGAAATCTTAGTGATTTTCATTATTGGTTTTGCAACTGATTCTTTTGAATCTTCTTTTGGCTTCTTATTTTCCATATCTACTGTAGTTCCTGATGTGTTCATTGAACATTTTTCTCCATATATTTAATGCTATTTTTAGCAATGTGCTAAAAGATTTTGATAAATAGTTTCTACACTCTTTCTGAGATCTTTTAAAGATCCATTGTTTTCAATAATGAAGTCTGCTCTTTTAGACTTCTCATCTGGTGAAAGCTGTCTTTTTTTTCGCTCATCATACTGATCTTTCGTAAATCCTTTTTCTTGCATGCGCTGTTTACATAAATCGGAATTTGCTTGAACTGCGATTACGTAGTCAAAAAATTTTTCTTGCTTAATTTCATATAGCAAAGGAATTTCTACAAAGACTAATTTTTCTGGTGATGCAGTAATTTTCTTTTCAATTTCCTTTAATACTAAGGGATGAATGATTTCTTCAAGAGCTTTTAGAAGTTTTTTATCACTAAAAACTTTTTTAGCGATACTATCACGGCTTATTTTACCATTGACTAATATATCTTTGCCAAGAAGTTTGATCACTTTTTCATGTATTATGCTATTAAAGAGCAATAGCTTGTGAACAATATCATCAGCATTTATTACATAGCAGCCAAGGTCTTGAAAAAATCGTAAAACTGTAGATTTACCGCTTGCAATTCCACCGGTAATCGCAATTTTTTTTGAATTTAACATTCTGCCCAATTTTTGCCAATTTCGATATCAACAACCAAAGGAACCTTTAAAGAAAAAACATTTTCCATTTTTTCTTTTACAAAGCTTTCAAATAACATTAGCTCCATATCAGGAACCTCAAAAATCAATTCATCATGAATTTGCAGAACCATAAATCCTTGCAATTTACGAGCATGAATTTCTTTTTGAACTTCAATCATAGCAAGCTTAATTAAGTCTGCCGCGCTTCCTTGAAGGGGAGTATTCACAGCAAGCCTTTCCGCCATAGAGCGGATAGTTGGATTTTTACTAGTAATTTCAGGAATAGGCCTTGTTCTTCCAGTTAACGTTTCAGACTCGTTTGTTTCTTTAACTTTTTGCTTACATATGTCGATAAATTCCAAAACTTTAGGATATCTTGCAAAATAGGTCTTAATAAAATTAGAAGCTTCTCTCATGGGTATGCCTAGCTCTTGAGAAAGGCCAAAAGGACCTTGACCATATAAAATCCCAAAATTTACTGCTTTTGCCTGATAACGCATGTCTTTAGTTACTTTGTCCACGGGAACATTGAATACTAATGAAGCAGTATAGGTATGAATATCCTGATTCTCATGAAAAGCCTTAATTAATTGAGGATCATTACTCAAGTGAGCCAACAATCTAAGTTCAATTTGTGAGTAGTCAGCTGATAAATAACTCCAATTGCTATGTTGAGGTTTAAACCCTGCTCTAATTTTTCTTCCTTCTTTTGTTCTTACAGGGATATTTTGCAAATTTGGATCTTGGCAGGAAAGTCTTCCCGTTGCTGTGACAGACTGGTTGAAGGTACAGTGTACTCTGTTTGTATTAGGATTTACTTGCTTAGGAAGAGCTTCAACATAGGTAGACCTAAGCTTTTCTAATCCTCTGTACTGTAAAACCTTGCTTGCAACACTACTTTCTTCTGACAACAGTTCTAATACCTTTGCACTTGTTGAATACTCCGTTTTTTTACGGGAAGGGGGCGTTAGCCCAAGCCTATTATATAAAATCTCACTTAGCTGCTTTGGTGAGTTCAAATTAAATTCCTCACCTACTTCATTATAGATTTCGCGCTCTAATAAATGAATTTGCTCAACAAGAGAACGTGTCATCTCGGTCAATTTTTGCGTGCATAAATAAATCCCATTTCTTTCCATTTCTGCCAAAATAGGCAGTAGGGGGATTTCAATTTTGTGTAAAATTTTTTCTAAGGCAGTGTTTTTGAGTTCTTTTTCAAAGACAGTCTTTAATCGAAAGGTGTAGTCAACATCTTCGCAACAATATTCTTTTACTTTTTCTAAAGAGACTTCTTGCAGTTCTTTCTTGTTCTTCCCTTCGCCAATTAATGATTTAAAAGCAATTTTGTGTTTTCCAAACTTTTCTAAAGCTAGCTGATCCAATCCGTGTCTTCTTTGATGAGGTGCCAAGAGATAAGAGGCTAAAATTGTATCAAATCCAATATTTTTAATTTCAATCCCGTAGTTTTTAAAAACATGGAAATCGTACTTAAGATTATGCCCTATAAAACGGGTATTTTTATTTTCTAAAAGGCTCTTTAATTCTTTTAATAAAAACTGATGTGGTAAATTGCCATTAAATGGAACATACCAAGCTTTACCTGGCTGAGTTGCAAAGCCAACTCCTACCAATTTTGCTAATAGGGGATGTAGCGATGTTGTTTCCGTATCAACTGAAATTTCTTTAGCGCCTGAAAGAGCCAGCATCATTTCATTGAAAGAGCCTGTATCATTAACCAAAACATAACTTAAATCTACAGGTTCTTCTTCAATGATTTTAGGCTTAGCTTTTTCGACTTCTCCTAAATCTTTCAAAAGAGTAGAAAACTTCATGTCACGATAAAGATCAGCAAGTAGAGAAATATTCGGATCTTTGACCCTGAAAAATTCATTCGTTTTTTGGAATTCAATAGTTGTGTCCAAAGTAGCAAGTTCGCGACTCATCAAAGCTCTATCTTTTTGAGTTTGCAAAGTCTCTTGTTTCTTTTTTCCAGGAACTTCTAAAGGATGTTCTAAAATATAATCTAAAGTTTTAAATTTTTGTAGTAGAGTTGCCGCTGTCTTTGGTCCAAATCCTTCTAATCCTGGTATATTATCTGAAGCATCACCCATAATTGCCAAAAAATCCAACATCTGACTAGGTGTCACACCGTAAATTTCTTCCACTTTGTTTTCATCAACTAACAAGTTGTCTTTATTTGGCTGTAAAACAAATACTTTTTTGGAAACTAGTTGGAATAAGTCTTTATCACTTGAGCAAATGTAAACTTCAGAGCCTTTTTTTTCTGCCCATTTGGTAATGCTTGCAATAGTATCATCTGCCTCTACATTTGGAATGCAAATAACAGGTAAGCCAGCCTTTTCGCAAAACTCATAAGCCCATTCGAACTGAGGAAACAGATCTTCTGGTGCACCTTTTCGATTCATTTTATATTCGGCATATACTGCTTGTCTTGATTTTTTGTTATCGGGCCCGTCAAAAACAACTGCCATATGAGAAGGGTTAAATTCTTTTTGAATTTTTTGAATAGACCTTATAAATCCGTATAAAGCGCTTGTCGATTCGCCCCGGTCATTGGTCATCGGACCTATTGCATAATAGGAACGAAAAAGAAAGTTAACTGCATCTAAAATATATAGTTTTTCCATTACTTATGAAAAGAAATTACACCTGGCTGATAAAGGTAAGCAAATTGTTCATCACATAGGGGATTTGCTTTAAAAAAAATAGAAGGTAAATAAGATTTAGCATCAAACATACTAGAAAGCCAACTTTTTCTAGGAGCCAACTCTACTACTTGATAGGGCTCACTAATATTTGCTTCTTTGGCAAGAAAAGACAAAACATCCTTTTCACCTACGTTGTACTGATCGATCATACCAATTTCAGTAGCTTTTTTTGCATCAAATATCCTAGCTCCATATGTGTTAATAAGAGAACTTTTAGAAATTTGCGGACGGTTTGAAGTAACAATGTCGACAAATGTTTCATAAAAAAAGGCAAGAAGTGACTGCAGGTTTTCATCCTCGTCTGGCTTCCAGGGTCTAAGGGGATTCATAGGATCCTTCCCTTCACCTTTTGTTAATGTTTTTGCCTTCACTCCCCATCTATTTAAAGTGTCATAAAAGTTTAAAAAGGGACCTATAACAACTCCAACTGAGCCAACTATACCTACTTGACTTGAGTAAATGCGATCAGCTGCACAAGCTATGTAATATCCTCCAGAAGCACACATTCCATCTACATAGGCAAAGACAGGGACGTTATATTTAGCTTTATAGTTTTTTATTAATCGGTAAATTTGATCAGAATCATTAACACCACCACCTGGGGTATTTATATTTAACAAAACAGCCTTGACTCGATCATTTCGGAACATTCTAGTGCGGGAGTCCAGTAAGATATTTTCTATGTTTTCAGCTGTTAGGCCTTGCCCAATAATCCCATGGATTTTGATTTCCAAAATAGCGGGTGATTTTTCGTGCAAAAGGACTCTTCTTCCATTTTCATCGGGTAAAATATGGGTAGTAGTTTTATCAGAGAGATCTTTTTCAGCTCCAACGGACATAAACATAATTACCAAGGGTATGAAAGCAACAAAAATACCAACTACCACAGCTATGCTTTTGAAGAAGGTTCGTACAGTAGAGCGGAGGATTGTATCAGAATGATTTCCCATAAATTTTTTACACCATGCTTTGATTTATACTTATTTGAAAAAGCTCAAAAAATGCTAGCGCCCCAAAAATAATAAACCCTATAAAAATAATACTTGGGAAAACAAAGTTCAGGGTAAGGCCTATTAATACTAGAAACTGCATTGCTGTTGTCACTTTTCCCCACCTAACTGATTGAAGCTGGAAGCCTTTCCATTTGTTGACGATTAATAGATAAAGCCCAAAAAGGCACAGAAAAAAGTCTCTTGAAATCATGGAAGCTGCCTGCCACATTTTAATTTTCCCCTCAAAAAAAATGACAGTAAGAGCAAAGTACACAAAAAATTTATCCATAACAGGATCTAATATTGCACCAAACTTTGATGTTGAATGGCTTCTTCTTGCTAAGTACCCATCAACGCTATCTGTAATCATAGCTAGAAGAATAGCGAGAATTCTTAAAGCCGTGCTTTCTGTTAAGAACAAAAAAGCAAGTGGAGCTCTCAAAAAAGATAAACAGTTTGATATTGTTAGCATTAGATATCGGTTATGAATATGTCTTTTTATGGTTTTTCATCCATTTATACCAAATAATTGAAATTAACGTCACAACAAAGACAGAAAAGATGATAATGTTAAATGTCTTTAGTGAGTTTATCAGAGCATGGTAATTTCTTCCCAGTGCATATGTCAGGAAAAAAAGGGCGGAATTCGATAATGCACAAGCGATTCCATCACTTAAAATAAATTTTCCAAAGTGCATCCTACTCATGCCTGCAGTAATAAATAGGCAGTTTCTTACGCCAAAAGGAATAAATCTGCCAATTAAAAGGGTTAGAAACCCATATTTTTCATAAAAATTTTGTGTTTGAATTAACCTTTTAGGGTGGATGGTTCGCTTAAACCAGCCAATTGTCCACATCTTTCTTCCTAGAGTCCGTCCAATCCAATAGGCCAGCCAATCAGACAGATAGCTACCCAAAAAAACTGCTAAAAATAAAATAGCAGTATTTTCAGGCACAACAGTTGCCGATAATAAACCACTTGTTATGATCATTAAATCTTCACTTATCGGGACGTTAAATCCAGCCAGCATTAACAAAGAAAAAATAATCCAGTGGGCATGAGAAGCATGTTGGATAACAAAATCTACAATCGATTCCATATCAGCAGATGTGTTTTTCTTTAAATTTCATTAAATGGTATTTATTATCAAGTGACTTGCTTAGCTGGAGCTTCAGATACAACGTCTTTTTCTTCTTCAATATTTAAAGTTTCTTGTTGAGAAGTTAGGCTATAAAATCTCTTTCCTAATGAAAAGACTGAAGTTATCCAAATGGCTATGACAGCCAAGAAAATTATTGCAATATATGGAGTGCTGGCAGCTAATGACCCAAATGTAAGAAGCAAGCCTTGATAAAGAAATGACCCACCGCTCTTACCAATTCTTGAGCCTACGCCATCAATAGCAGCCTTGCCTTTTAACTTGCATTCAGCTCCTAAGGGGACAAAAGCTAGCTCTTTTGTCGCATCAAAAAGAGTGTATTTGCAAGCGCGACTTAAACAGTTTTGCATGGACCCAAAAAAGACGCTTAATAGCAGAGGAGTAGAACCCAGAAAAGCAGCTACTGGACCTAGGAAGGAGTTCTCAAAAAGGAGGAAAGAGAAAAATGCTAGACCAGTAAAAAGCATAATTAGAGGTGAGACTAGCGCGCTAAATGTCCAAGAAAATCTTCTGATAAGATTTCCTGATATGAAAATAGCTATGAAAGTTGCCAAAATACCCATCCAAGTCATGACTTGTCCCATGTAAACAGAATAGTCACTAGGATTAGGATAAAGCTGTTTCATTTGGTTTTTCCAAAGAACTTCTACTAGATTGATGGAGAAGTGATAAGTAAAAACAATGATAGCAATGCAAAGTAAATATTTAGATTTTGCAAGATAGGCAAAGTTCTTTCTAAGAGACATCTTTATTTTAGGCTCTTTTGGTTTTTGGCTATCTAGCTTTTGAGTATTTATGACATTCTTATTGTACCACCTAAAAATTGTTATAATAACAAGTCCAGTGATGAAGATTGTTCCATTTAAAAATACAACTGATTGATCCCATGCGGTCTTTCCAAAAGGTAGATTCGGATTGAAAAAATTACTAGATAAAGTAATGGCAGACTGACCAGAAATAATACCAGATGCGTTAGCGCCTATCGCAAAAAGAGAATAAAACCGTTTGGCTTCTTTTACAGAAAAGACTTCATTGGTAAACCCCCAGAAAAGAACAGTTAAAACAATTACTCCCCAGAGCTCCGCTATTACATAAAAGGCAGCAAAAGTCCAGTTGCGCAATATAGCAATGAATCCATAAAACCCTGAAGGTAAAATGGTTTGAAGATAATCTGCAAATTCTTGTGGGTGCAAAACGTCTCGAGCTGGGTAGAGTACTAGTGCAAATAGAGCAAAAAACCCAAGGAAAAGAGACATGATGATATAGAAAACTTTTTCTCTTGAAAACCGGTTGGAAAGCCTAGTAAAAATAAATGTTATAAGAAGTGCGGAGGGAACTATCAGCCATACCTTAATAAAGGGAATTGCTTCAGCACCTGAATTATTAGCAGTGACAATAAAGCTATCTTTAACAGCTCTCAAAAGATTATAGTTAAAGGAAATAAGGAAAAACATTATCAGCATGGGGATGAATTTTTTATATTCAGAGCGGTAAATAGGCCAAAGAAAAGATCGAATTTTTCCGAATTGCTTTTGGCTATTTGCTTCCATGCTTGCGCCTATATTTTAGATTTTTAAAAGGAGTGAATTTGGCAATGTTACATTGCGAAGGCAACTTGCCATCTAAATAATTACTTTGGATGGTCAAATTTGTTAAAAAATCTTTTACTTTTTTTAAGTATTGCATATTAATATGCAGCCAATCATAGGCGTTAATTTGATACCTTAAATTATTAAGGATATCGCCTTATTAATCAATGAATCTTTTTGAAAGATTTGTCAAGTAAATTCTTTATCTGTCGCAGAGCGCGTCAATGCCCGGTAAATGGCCAAATTCAAGATATTCTAAGGAGGCTCCCCCACCTGTGGATAAGTGGGTAAATTTATCAGCTAAATGCATTTTATTGACTGCCGCAATAGAATCCCCGCCGCCTATTATAGTTGTTGCGGGTAGCTGAGCTAGCGTTTTTGCTATTCCTTCAGTACCTTTGGCAAGGCTAGGTAGCTCAAAGACTCCGACTGGACCATTCCAAAAAACAGTGGAAGCTTGGCCTAAAGCTTGTGACCATTCTAAAACCGTTTTAGGGCCAATGTCGGCTCCCATCCAACCTTCGGGAATTCCTTCCTTAACGGTAATTACCTTTTTTTCAGAGTCATTGGTTAATTCTTTTGTTATAACAATATCGACTGGAAGCCAAAGTTGAACTGCTTTGTCAACGCATTTTTTTATTACGTCCTTTACAGACTCAATATTATCTTGGTCAAAGATTGAGTTGCCTATCTCCATACCCTGTGCTTTTAAAAAAGTGTATGCCATTCCACCGCCTATAAAAAGTCCATCCACTTGGTCGATAAGGTTTTGAATAACGCCTAATTTGGTTGAAACTTTCGCTCCCCCTAATACTGCATAAAAAGGTCGTTTTGGGTGATGAGCAACAGCTCCTAAAAATGCTACTTCTTTATCTAGTAAAAAACCTGCAACAGCCTTCTGTTGAAAAAGTTTAGCTAAGGGAACAATAGATGAGTGGTTTCTATGTGCAGCTCCAAAGGCGTCATTTACATAAATGTCACCATAAGAGGCTAAGCGTTTTGCAAATGAAGGGTCTTTTTCAGGGTGTTGTTCTGCTTCGTAATACCTTAAATTTTCTAAAAGTAGGATGTCTCCTGCCGTAAGGTTTTCAACTAATGACTCTACTTTTTCACCAATACAATCAGGTGCCATAATAACAGGTCGGTTTAATAGTTCAGATAGTCGCTTGGCGCAAGGGGAGAGAGAGTACTTAGGGTCTTTTCCTTTAGGTCTTCCCAAATGGCTAAGTAATATCAGTGAAGCCCCTTGGTTTAGTATGTACTCAATTGAGGGCAAAGAAGCTCTTATACGAGAGTCGTCTGTAATGTTGCCATTGCTATCTAAAGGTACATTGAAATCTACCCTCATTAATACTTTTAGATCTTTCAATGAAACATCTTGTATAGAGAGTTTTGTCATAAGTTACCTTTGCGAAAATTAACTTTGATCCTAGAAGGCATTCTTGTAAAAGTCAAGAAAAGGGTATTGTCAAAAGAAATAAAACTTAAAGATTTTGAAAAGGGTTGGCTGCTTGGTGAAAGTTTTGCCCTCTTTTTCTATTTTTAATTTCTTTTCGTATTGTGTAAGAAAGATCTTCATCAAAATCTCTTTTCAAGGATCGAATTAAGTAATCTAAGGGGATTTCATTGAAAGTTCTTCCTTTATGTTTGCCAAGAGGCATTGTTCTTAAAACAATCGGTTTTTTTAAGCGTTGCATAAGCTCTTCCGTTGTTTTAAAGCCAGATGAGAGTTTCTTGAAAACTTCAACATTTACAATGACATCGCTCATTGCTCGATGCGCGCCTTCATATTTTATGTTAAAATGTTCTCTTAACTTCTCTAATGAGTTTACGGGGGACTGTCCATACAGCCTAGCTAGTCGCAAAGTATCGATTATGGGACATTTTTTTATAGGGGAAAAAATAGTATGTTTTTTTGCTTCTTCAGAAATGATGTCAATGTCGAACATTATTCCATGACCTACAATGATCGTATCGCCTACAAAACTAATAAGTTGAGGAAGGACTTCATCTATGGATGGCTTGCCTTGAACCATTTCGTCGGAGATATGGTGAATTAGCTGAGATGACTCAGAAATAGAGCATCTGGGGTTAACTAAGGTTTCAAACTGATCTATAATCTTATCAAATGTAAATCTAACTGCAGCAACCTCAATGATTCTATCGTTTTTTGTATCAAGCCCAGTTGTTTCACAGTCTAAGCATATGAAAGTGTCTTTATGAAGGAGTCCCATAATAAAATTGATTGATTTGATGGATTAAAATTTTTCTGCACTTGGCATCTTTTATGGAATAATTTACGTAACTTATAGGATTAAAAGATATGAAAGATTTATAAATTGCCTGAGTTTGTTGCTCTATTTCTTTTGGTTTAAGCTTATCTGACTTGGTGAAAACTACAATATAAGGTATTTGGTAGTAGTTAAGCCACTCGACAGTTTGTCGATCTTTCTCTGAAGGAAGGTGGCGAATGTCTAATAGTAAAAGTACTAAAAGAGAGTCTTGCTGGTCTTCAAAATATTTTTTTACCTCTTCGGAAAAACCTTCTTTAACCTTTTTGGATACTTTTGCAAATCCATATCCAGGGAGGTCAACCAAATATTGAGAAGTATCATCTATTTTAAAAAATAAAATTGTTTGCGTTTTCCCAGGCTTAGAAGAAACTTTTGCTACTTTTTTATTATTACAAAGGTGGTTAATCAAACTTGACTTCCCAACATTAGATCTTCCAACTAAAGCTAATTGTTTTTTGTTGAGAAAAGGCTCTTTTTTTAAATAAGGTCCTAGAAAAGTAAGTTTTTCAAACTTCAACATGACTCACCTCAAGCCTTCTAGATTTTTCATCTTTGAAAGATAGTGTAATTTTTAAATAAGGAGATGGGGTCAAAATAGGTGTGATTATTTGGGGCCATTCAATCAAACAAAGGTCGCTTGCAAAAAGATACTCTTCAAATCCTAAAGCTAAAAACTCTTCCTCGCTATTTAGGCGGTATAAATCAAAATGAGATATTGTTAGGGAATTGCAAAAATATTGATTTACGTATGCAAATGTAGGGCTTTGAACCTCTGTTTCAGAAATCCCAAAAAAAGACAAAAAGCCTTTGGTAAAAGTGGTTTTTCCTGTCCCTAAATCACCTTCTAGCAAAATGATATTTGGAGTAGAGATCTCACTTGCAAGCTTTTTAGCAAATGCTTTTGTTTGAGTTTCTCCATTAGTGTTTAAAGTAAAAGAAGTTACTTGAGCCATTTATTTAAATATTTTTGAAACTCTTCCATTTCAGATAGAGCTTCTACAAAAACCGCTATTTTTTCTTCAGTTAGATGATTTTGCAAGAAATCTAAAAGAGCCTGCTCAATCTGGAAACGGTTTTGGTTTTGAACCTCTGAAAGAGTCATGAATTTAATATGATGTTTTTTAAAGTCATCTATAACCGATTTTTTGCTATTAAACAGCTTTCCTGTAATTGCAGAAGAAAAAACTGTTTTCTTAACAGGAGCTTTTCTTTCTTTAATGTAGTTTTTAATGACTTCTGGATCTTCGGATACAAAAAATCTTTTTGCTTTTAATCCGCCTATTCGTTCGTTGTTTTCAGGGCAGTTTGAAACCCAGTCATAGATTGCATCTTGGGGATTTCTGTGTGTATTATCTCCAAAAACTTTTCCAGTAAAAGGGCAAATATAAATTTTTTTAGTTTCTTCGTTAACGCTCTGTTGTCCAAATTGAATAGTAATTTCAGTTTCGCGCCAAAGTTTCTTTTCTTTTTCTAATTTTTGTACGAGGTCTTCTAATCCCGAATATATCATTTTTTCTTTAGGAAATAAGACAGGATTAATCAAATATTTTTTTTCAAGAAAGTGTAAATAAACACTAATAAGGTCAGCTTTAGAGTTGTGGTCTAAGTATTTAAGTAAATCTTTTTTTATTTCTTCAGTTATGACATGAGAAGTTTTAGTCACTTTTACCTCTTTACTCTTAGGGTTGTCTTGCAGAATAATACTCTGATCTATTCTAGTTTGATCGATAGAATGCAAATTAACTTACATTGTAGAAAATTAATGATCAAGCAAGTTCTCATTATATAGAATATTAGCTATTTAATATAGAGAACTTCATTCTTGAGAAAGGAAAAAACAAGAATATTACTAATATTTTTACTTTACAATTAAGTTGTTTTTTTTAGCGCTATTTCTAGCGCCCTAAGAGAAGAACTGTTCCTATATTTACTTAATTTCTAGAAAATAGTTTTTATTGAATTATAGTTGCGCTAACAGTTTAGTATTGATATACTATGCTGTTTTTAATGCTATAATCCTAAAGAGGGGTTTTCATGCAGTTAATAGATGATGTTAAGCGTAGTTCGTCAAAAAAAATACTTGAAAAACTTATTGCTCGAAGTAAAGAACTTGAGTTTGAAGCAATAGATGTTGAAGGGTATGAGCTTGTATTGAAAATTACGCAGCCTAAAGCTAAATTTAAAGCAATTATTTCTATTCATAATACTACCCTTGGGCCCACTTTAGGTGGAACAAGAATATATCCGTATAAATCTTTTGATGACGCCCTTGTTGATGTTTTAAGACTGTCTAAAGGTATGACTTATAAATCTGCTATGGCTGGGGTTGGCTTAGGCGGCGGTAAAAGTGTTATTATCGCAAGTCCTCAAGAAAAGACTGAAGAAGTATTAATGGCTTTTGGTGAAGCGGTTAATTCTCTTGCAGGTCTTTATATCTGTGCCGAAGATGTTGGCTGTACCATGCAAGATATTAAAGTCATCAATAGGAAGACGCCTTTTGTTACTGGCCTAGATGATCAAAACAGCAGTGGAGACCCAGGACCTTTCACAGCTTGGGGGACTTTTTTGGGAATACAGTCTGCTGTAGAAAAAGTATATGGCTCTAAAGATTTGTTAGGAAAAAAAGTAGCTATCCAGGGACTTGGAAATGTTGGTTTACAGTTAGCTAATTTTCTTTTTTGGGCAGGGGCTGAATTAATTGTTGCTGATTTGAGTCAAAATTTAACATCTCAGATGGAAAAAAAATATAGCGCGAAAGTTGTTGATCCTTCCGAAATTTTAGAGGTGGATTGTGACGTATTGGCTCCTTGCGCTATGGGCGGCATTCTTAATGAAAAAACTATTCCTAATTTAAAATGTAAAATTGTAGCTGGCTGTGCAAATAATCAGCTTTTAGAAGACTCTCATGCAAATTTATTAAAAGACAAAGGTATTCTTTATGCACCTGATTTTGTTATAAATGCAGGTGGTTTAATCAATGTTGCCTGTGAAATAGAAAAAACTGGTTATGTTCCTTCCCTTTCAAGAAATAGGGTATATGGAATTTATGACCGCCTTAAAGCAATTTATGAAATTTCGGAAAAAAATAATATTTCGACTCATGAAGCTGCGATTTCACTGGCTGATTACCGAATAAAATATGAAGTAAATAAAAGATCTGTTTCTCCTGTATTTCATCACAGCAATTGATAATGCAAACGCTACAAGACCTATTAGAAAAAAAAACAACTGCAGCAATAGAAAAAGCTTTTAAAGCTTTTTCTATTGACGCATTAGCTGAAATTGCTCAATGCGTTAATGAGGAAAACGGACACTATCAGTGTAATAGTGCTCTGAAGCTTTCTAAGCTCTTAAAGAAAAACCCACGCGCTATTGCAGAAGAGATTGTTTCTCATTTTGATCGGAGAGGAGATACAGGCCAATTAATAATTGACACAGTCGAAATAGCCGGTCCCGGCTTTATTAATTTTGTCGTCGATAAATCTTTTTTATCCAAAAGATTAGAAAACGCTTTAAAAGATCCTAATCTTGGGGTAAGCATGCCTCAAGAAAAAAAGAAAATAATTGTAGAGTTTTCTTCTCCGAATATTGCTAAAGAACTCCATGTTGGTCATTTAAGATCTACAATTATTGGAGAAAGCTTGGCTAGGCTTTTTGAGTTTTTAGGACATAGTGTTTTGCGCCTTAACCATATTGGTGATTGGGGAACGCAATTCGGTATGCTTATCGCTTACTTAAAAAAATTCCATTCTTCTATTATTTCAGGTGAAAAAAAAGCAGAACTCCCTGAGTTAATGCATTGGTACAAAGAAGCAAAAAAGCTTTTTGATGTAGATACTGTCTTTAAAAAAGAGTCTCAGCTTGAAGTAGTTTCTTTGCAAAAAGGAAATCAGGAGTCCTTAAAGGCTTGGAAAGCGATTTGCGATATTTCAAGAAAAGCATTTCAGGAAATTTATTCCCTGTTACAGATTAGTCTAGAAGAAAGAGGCGAGTCTTTTTATAACCCACTTCTTCCTGAAGTTATTAATGAAGCTGAAAAAAGTAATGTAGTAGAGGTTTCTGAAGGCGCCAAGTGCATTTACCCTCCGGGTTTTGTTAATCGAGAAGGCAACCCTTTGCCATTAATGATTCAAAAATCTGATGGGGGCTATAATTACGATACTACTGACATGGCTGCTTTGAAGCACCGAATTGAAGTAGAAAAAGCAGATCGAATTATTGTCGTTACTGACGCAGGACAATCACTCCATTTTCAGTTAGTTTTTAAGGCAGCAGAAATGGTGGGATTTTATGATCCTAAGAAAGTGCAATTAGATCACGTGACTTTTGGTCTTGTTTTAGGCCCTGATGGTAAAAAATTCAAGACTAGATCTGGAACAACAGAAAAACTCATTGACCTTATCTATGAAGGGATAGAGCACGCTCATAAGCTTTTAGAAGAAAAAATTCCTGAAATGGAAGAAAACGAAAAAAGTGAACTTGCAAAAACGCTTGGAATAGCTGCAATTAAGTATGCTGATCTATCTAGTGTCCGTACTAAAGACTATGTTTTTAGCTATGATCGCATGCTTCGTTTTGAGGGGAATACAGCTGTTTTTCTTTTGTATGCTTATGTAAGGATTATGGGTATCAAAAGAAAAGCTAATGTCAATATTGATGACATTATGAATACAGCTAAAATTACTTTGGATCACCCTTCAGAGGTTTCTTTAGGACTTCATTTGTTGAGATTTTCTGAAACGTTGAAATCAGTAGAAAAAGATCTAATGCTTAATAGACTTGCAGATTATCTTTATGAGTTGGCTGAAAAATTTAATGCTTTCTTTAGAGATTGTCGAGTTATTGATGATCCTGCCATGAATTCCAGACTTTTGCTTTGTGAAACATGTGGCAAAATCTTAAAGCAAGGTCTTTTTATTTTAGGTATTAATACCGTTGAGAGAATGTAAGCTACTGCAAAATAGGTAGTTTTGACTCTTTATTTGCAATTTCTTCAACATAAGAAAAAACTCCATAGCCAGAAAGCTCTTTTCTAAGTTCGCTAATGATTTTTAGCCCTTTGTTTTTTTCTACTTCAAAATGGGAAGCTCCCTGAACTTTATCTAGTTGATGAAGATAATAAGGAATAATTCCATTATCAATCAGTTGTTCGCATAGATTAAGCATTGTGTCTTTATCATCATTGACTCCCTTTAGAAGCACTGTTTGACAAAGGACAGGAATGGATAGTTTTTTTACTTTATCAAGGTAATAAATAATATCTGAATCTAGCTCTATGGGGTGATTGCAATGAATCACAAAATAGATTTGTTTTTGTGTGTTAAGCAAAATCGATAATAGTTCTTCATCAATTCTTTCAGGAATTCCTATTACAAAACGCGTATGGAAACGTATTCTTTTTAAATGAGGGATTTTATCTAAACTTGTAAGTAGTGTTTTCAAGTCTTTATTGGACAAAGATAAGGGATCACCACCACTTAGAATTACTTCTTGTAAGGTCTTATCTTCCTGGATTAATTGGAGTTCTTTTTCAAACCCTTTGACTTCAGTTTCGTAGGAAAAGTTTTGTCTAAAGCAGTACCTGCAATGCATGGCGCAAGCACTAGTTGTTAAAAGAAGAGCTCTTTTCTTATACTTTTGTAAAAGCTTTTGGCTTTTGCAAAAAGTAGCATCTTCAACAGGGTCTAATACAAACTGAGGGTTAATAATTGCTTCATCCTTTAATGGAATAAACTGCTTAAAAATAGGGTCATCTAAGGAGTTTTTTTTTATTTTACTTGCTAGGCGATAAGGGACATTCAGTGGAAAAGGGCTTTTTTGTAGCAATTGAGCTCTTTTAAATGCATCCAACTCTAAAAAATCACAAAGAAGAGGAACTTTGGTGAAGTTTTTCCTTTGGATGTGTCTCCAGGAATTTTTGCCATTAGTCAGGTTTATTGTTTTAAAAATCTTATCCTCCCAAGCTAAAAAATAACATTAATAAAGGAAATGAATGTCTTGTACATTTTTTCTGCTTTTTGAAAAGTTATTAAAAAAAAGGAAATTTTAAAGGTTAGAGTATTAGATTGACAATAACAAATAATAGAGTTTATATTTTTTTGCTTTTAATTTAAAAAAAAATTTTTTTATAGGAAATAAAAAATGAGAACAGAATTTGCAAAAGACCTTATAGGAATTAACCTCAGTTTTTGGGCGGACGTTTGTCAAGAAGATCCGGAAGCGGGTCCTGAAGAGATTAATATCTGCCTTAGAAAGCTCGTAAATCACTTTGATCAGGATCAAGCTATAATTAATGAATTGAAAGTAGAGGTGCAGCCTTTTTATTCTTTCTATGGAGAGAAACTGCTTAATGTCAAAATTCCTAAAATAAATCTAAACGAAACTCTTTCGATGAATGATCTCGCTAAAAGATGCATAAGGGTTTTAAAAGACACTAGCGCTTGTGAAGAGGAAAGATTTTCGGCTGGAGAAATTTACAGTGATGATATCGACCATTTTATGGAAATTTTTGATGAAAAACAGCAAACTTATTCTTTTATTTTTCGAATTGTTGTTTGGGCTAGAAATTTGTTTTCTAATTGGCAAATTCAAAGCTTTAAAGAAAACTATAATGTCTCTTTTCAAAAAGATGAAGATGGGAATAGAACCGGTGTGAGAGTTCAATCACGAAAGGAGATGATGATTGCTCGTCGCGTCATGCAAGAAGTAACTCCTTTGGCCAATCAAATTGAGCAGGCTTTTCAAGAAATGGGAGGGGAGTAAGGTAACTATCTTTTTGTTTTAAATTATGAAGTAGGCAAGGAGAAGATCAACTCTTCTGATGTATTGAGAGATTGAAGCTTGCCTACATTAATTTCATTCTACCTAGTGGATCTTAGAGTCAGTTTATTAATCAATAAAACTCTTTAATGTGAATAAGAAAACGCCATATATCCTTTCCCCGTTTTCAGCATCTATAAGTTTGGCTGAAATTTTATCTGCCACTCTTTTAGCTGCTTCAATATTATCTAAACGAAGGTATTCTTTTATAATTGGATTAGCTATTTTTTGGATTTTAGAGTCGTTATAAGGGCCCTTTTTTACTTCTACATCAAGGAGACGTTCAGCAATTTTAAGGATGCTTTGCTGTATTTTTTTGATGCTTAATCTCTGTCCTGTATACGGACTATTTTTTTCTATTAGATTATTGAAGGTGCGCTTAGCAACAGCAAAAATATTTTGCTGTTCTTTTTTTAAGCTTTCCTGACAAATATGACATAATAAATTTGTATGAGTAATGGGATCAGAAAATTCTCCAATCAAATTGAGTGCATCTAAAGGTGCTGTGGTAGCTATAGATTGATTTTTTTGAGGTTGGTTAATACCAATGCTAGTAAGTAGCATTTCTCTAAAAGCTATAATTCCTAAGCTCATTTCTTCTCTTTTTTTTATTATTACAATTAAGATTCGTATTATTTTATCACAAATTTATCAAAGATTGATATAATAATGTTAATTTTAATTAGTAATTATAAATAGTGATTTTTTAAATGTTTATTTAATCCTTAAAGCTTATCAGCTTAGAGACACGCATTTACTAGATTTTGAGGGGGATAAAGAAACTAATTCTACTTTAGCGTTAAGGGATTGGAGTTTTCCTACAAGATCTTCATAGCCGCGATCTAGGTAGTGTACATTGGAAATGGTGCTCTCTTCAGGTGCAAGTAAAGCTGCCATCACATAGGCAAAGCCAGCCCTTAGATCGGGGATCGATATATTCTTACCTTTAAGGGGAGTTTTACCATACACTATCAAGCCGTGATGGTGATGCTGGTTATTAAACCTGCATGGTTTATTTCCAAGACATTGTGTAAATAACTCCAATTTAGCGCCCATCTCCTGAAGCGTTTTTGTGTATCCAAAACGGTTTTCATATACTGTTTCATGGATAATAGAAAAGCCTTCAGCTTGTGTTAAAAGCACAGCAAAAGGCTGTTGCCAGTCTGTCATAAACCCTGGATGTACATCGGTCTCAATGTGAAGACCACTTTTTAAGGTTTTATTATAAAAGAACTCTATGCCGTCATTGTATACTTTAAAGCCCGCTCCTGTTTTTTGCAGTTGGGACAAGAAAGGAATTAAAAATATATGTTGGGCTCCTCTTACAAAAACTTTACCTTTTGTACTAATAGCTGCTAAGGCATAAGAGATAATTTCATTGCGATCGTAAATAACATTGTGTTCAACTTCTTTAAATTCTGTAGTCTGATAGATTTGAATGATTCGATCTGAGTCGATAAAAATATTACAGCCCATCTTTTGTAAGAATAAGATTAAATCGATGATTTCAGGTTCGATGGCTGCATTTTTAATGGTAGTCGAGTCTTTAGCACTTAAAGCTGCTAAAATAATGTTTTCTGTAGCCCCAACAGATGGATAGGGAAGCGTTATAGTGGTGCCTTTTAAACCATTATGAGCTTGCGCAAAATAAGCACCTTGCTTTTTCATTTCGCGATACTCAATTTTTGCTCCTAACTTCTGAAGAGAGCTAGTATGAAAATCAACAGGCCGTTGCCCAAGGTTATCGCCTCCGACTGTTGGCACTATAATATCTTCATGAGTCCTACCTAATAATGCACCTATCATTAGTATGGGAATTCTATTGGCTCCAGAATATCTTTGAGGTACATAAGTGTTTTTTATGTTTTCTGTAACAACTTGTAGTGTTTTTTCTTTTTTGTCCCATTGAACATCCATACCTATCTCACGACACATATTTAATGTCGTTTCTACCTCACCGATGTTGGGAACATTTGTAAAAGTACATTTTTTATTTGACAGTAGAGAGGCCACAAGCATTTTAGTAATGGCATTTTTAGCCCCTGAAGCCTGCACTTCGCCTGTTAAAACTGAACCACCTTTGATTTTGAGAAGCTGTATATCCATAACTTTAGCATAATTCAAGAAGCCTTCAAAAAGCTAGAGTTTCTCCAAAAAAATCTGGTGAGGAAAAAATAGCTCATGATTTTTGCTTATTTTAAGCTTTTGAGGTAAAAACCCTTCTTTAGGATTTTTAGTTGCAATGAAGGAAAAAGCCATATCAGAGTTTGGATAAAATTTTTTCTGAGAGCAAAGCGCTACATAACTCATCGTTTTTCTTGCGTTTACTTCAGCGATAGGGTGTAAATGATGTTTATGATTTTCTTCATATATAAAAGCATCAAAGCCAATATTTCCAAAAAAACCTAAATCTTTGCACTTTTCTAAAAGATGTTTTGCATACTCCAGATGCTCTTGATAAAAGTTTTCTAGTAAAAGAAGGGGGTTCTTTCGGATAATAGTTTTACGATAGGTTCCTTTTTGATCTGCTTCAAAGATAGTAGTTCCTAAAAAAGTAATGGCTTTATTTTTTTCAATTTTCCATTGCGTGCTAAAATCTAATACTCTTTTTACCCAAGGCTCAACTATAACAGGTCTGTTTTCTTTAAATTCTTGAATAAGTATTTTTTGTATTTTTTGGGGTATATTTTCAGGTTTAGCTGGAAGTATAAAAAGGCCTCTTCCAGCTGTTTCAAAAGCAATTTTTAGAACTTTAGGATAAGGTCCTTTGGATAAAGCTACTAGAAGATCTTCGTATGTTTTTACCATGTAGGAAAAGGGAAGCTGTTTGCTATATAAAAAGGGGAACGATTTTGCGTGGATTTTTCTTAAAACGCTAAGTTCGGGCATTTGGTAAGAAAGTCCTTTTTTCGTTGCCCAATCTTTTATTGAAAGAGAAGATCCCCAACTATCTAGCTGGTAAGAAGTATCAATTACGTCATCTAGCAAGTGGCATGAATTTCCTGGAAACCTTTTAAGGTATGCTTTTTCTGGCAAATGTGAAACAACTGCGTTTTTGTCATATAAGAAGGGTAAAAACTGCAGCTGATAAAAAATGGGATGTAAGGGAAAGTAAAAGTGCAAGTCTTTAGGAATTTTCTCTAAAAGCTCTCTTTCAAAAAAAGAATTACAAAGGTGAATTGTTTTCATTATTCTTCAAATTTATTAAACTCTTTAGGAAAAAAGAAAAATATTATGACGCAATCAAGCTATCAAATCACACGAACGGGAATAGGTCAAGACAGTCATCGATTTTTAGCAGAAGATTCAAGCAAACCTTGCATTATAGGTGGTCTAATTTTTGAGGGAGTCCCTGGTCTTTCAGCTGATTCGGATGGGGATGTAATTTTCCATGCTATTTGTAATGCAATAACCTCCATTAGTGGAGTTCCTATTTTAGGGAAAATCGCCATAGAGCTCTGCCAAAAAGATGGAATTACAGATTCTCAAATTTATTTGGAAAAAGCTTTAGAAACATTAAAAGACCAAACAATCACTCATGTAGCTCTTTCATTAGAAGCCAAACGGCCAAGGCTGCAACAGCGTATTGACGATATGCGAGAAAATGTAGCAAAAGTAATGGGTTTAAAGATGAATCAAGTAGGAATTACAGCAACTTCAGGAGATGGGTTGACTGACTTTGGGTGTGGTGAAGGAATTCAATGCTTTTGTATTTTAACTACTCAATCAGTAAACGTCAGTTAAATACCTTTTGCTTTTTCTTAGCTCTTTTAAAAAGGTTCTTGCTTCATCATTGGTTAGATGGCCATAAGTTTCAAAGATTGTTAAAAAAGTAGCTTCTACTTCTTTTGCCATATTTTTTGCATCACCGCAAATATAAACAAGGGCGCCTTGATTGATCCATTGATAAATCTCTTGCGCATTTTCAAGAAGCTTATGCTGAACATAAACTTTTTGGCTGCTATCTCTTGAGAAAGCAAGATCTAGCTTTAAGAAATTTTCCTTTTCCAAGTTTTTGAAAAAATCCTGATAGTAAAAGTCAGAATCCTTATGTCTTTCTCCAAAAAATAACCAATTTTTCCCAGTTGCTTTTCTGTGCCATCTTTCTTGTAGGAAAGCTCTGAAGGGTGCGACTCCAGTTCCAGGTCCGATCATGATAATAGGAAGGGAGTCATTTTCAGGTAGGGTAAAGTGTGTAGTAGGCTGAACATAAAGTTTTATTTTCTGATTTTTAGTTGCCAAATTACATAAGAAGCGGCTGCCTACTCCATAACGGATTGTGCCATTTACTGAATAAGATAGTTCCGTTACGGTAAGATGTATCTCTTGAGGAGTTGCTACAGGGGAAGATGAAATAGAATAAAAACGAGGTAGTAATGGTTTTAAAGATTTTAAGAACCCTTCCTTTGTAAGTTTTACTGGAAAGTTTTTTAAAACCTCTAAGAGCTCCTTTTCTTCTAGATATTTCATGTAAATATCTTTTGTATCCAGCAGTTGTATAAGTTCTTGCTTTTTTGCTCCTTCAGGCAAAGAGTTTTTCAGCAATTCAAGTAATTTTTTAGTAGCAAAGTTTATACTATAGTTTTCTTGTAAATCTTCTAAAAATAGCTGATCTTTTCCTTCACAGTCGACAAGATTATAAATTTTTGTAGCATCTTCTAAAGTATTTGTAGGATAAATACCAACGCTATCACCTACTTTATAAGGCAAGCTATCTTTATCTACTTCTAATACAATATGATAGGTAGATTTTGTAGATTCAGGGCTATTCAGAAGCCATCTGTCTTTTAAAGTTGCTGGATAAGGATTTTTACGATTGTGGTTCATGTTTTGATATAAAAAAATAGACAATGGGTGTTTTATATAGATAAAATACCATTAACAAGCCTTAGTTGGCAAGGCAAGGAAAGTTATGAAATTTTTTCTACTAGTTGCTCTGAGCGTTTTTTTTACATCTTGTGCTACAAATGGTGGAATCTCTAGAGGTTACGTTATTTCACATTCCACCGAAGATGTTCCATTAGAGCAAGGTGAAGATTAGTCTTTTAAAAAAGAAGAGCAATCTTTAGCTTCCCATAGCTTTCTCAAAGTACCCATTTTTTTATTTGATATGCCCCCTAAAAATTCAATGGCACTCAGAATCCTTGCCCTTGTTCTATCTTTGCCCAAAATATCTACTGAGCTAAAAAGAGGAGGCCCAAACTTTTTCCCCATAATGGTAATAAACAAAATAGGAATAATAATTTTTTTGTAGTTAACTTGAAATGCTTCAGCAATCTCATGAGATGCTGTCTCTAAAGCGTCAGAAGCAAAGCTCTCTTTTTCTTCTAATGCCCAAATTAGTGTTTGAAGTATTGCAGCTGAATGCATAGGTAATAGACCCTTAGGGCAAAGATCTTCTAAATTATATGTTAAATGATTGATAAATAGAAAATCACACTGCTCGATGAAGTCTCCAAAAGTTCGAATACGAGTATGTATCATTGGCATTAACTTTTGCATGAATTCATCACTAAAGCTCCACTCTTTAAGCCTTTGCCAGAGCTTTTCTTCTGAAATACTGTTTATAAGATACTTTTGGTTAAGCCACTCTAATTTTTTGATATCGAAAAAAGCACCCGATGCGCCAATTCTTGAAGTGTCAAAACTTTCAATAATCTCTTGCAGTGAGTAAAACTCTTTATCGCCAGGCATACTGTACCCTAAAAGAGTGAGAAAGTTAATTAAAGCTTCAGGTAGGTAGCCGCTGTCTTTGTAAAAGAAAACAGAAGTAGGATTTTTTCTTTTAGAAAGCTTTTTCCCATCTTTTCCTAAAAGGAGGGGCATGTGGATAAATACAGGCTTTTCAAATCGGAGATATTCATACAATAATATGTGTTTGGCCGTAGAGCTCATCCACTCGTCTCCCCGAATAACATGGGAGATCTTCATAAGATGGTCATCTACTACATTGGCTAAATGGTAAGTAGGCATGCCATCAGACTTTACAAGAACTTGATCGTCTACGTCTGCCCAAGGGCAAGTGATTCTCCCTCTTACAACATCTTCGAATACGCATTCGCCTGTTAAAGGGACTTTAAGTCTGATTACATAGGACTGGCCGTCATCGATTCTTTTCTGTACCTCTTCTTTAGATAAGTTTCGATATCTCCTGTCATATCCCATTTTTTGACCTGTTTTAGCTGCAACTTCCCTCATTTCTTGCAATTCTTCAGGTGTCGCAAAGCATTTATAGGCCAAATCCTGATCTAGGAGTTTTTGAGCATATTCACGGTAAATTTGAGTTCTTTCAGATTGTCGGTAAGGGCCATATTCACCACCTACATCTGGTCCTTCGTCCCAAGTTATATTACACCAATGGAGGGCCTTATAAATATTTTCTTCGTATTGGGGTCTTGATCGTGTCTGATCTGTATCTTCAATCCGTAAAATAAATTTACCGCCATGATGACGAGCAAAAATCATATTAAAAAGGGCTATATATGCTGTTCCTACATGAGGGTCGCCAGTAGGTGAAGGCGCAACTCGTACCCGGACTTCCATGGAATAACTCCTAACAAAAATTGGGACTTATTTTGCGCCTAGAGAGGGTTTTTTTCAAGTAAATGGCTTTTCATTAAGCTGCATTAGAAAAATTAAATCTTTTATTATGCTAAATGTCTCTTGTAATTGCAGGTCACTTTGTCCAAAGGCTTCAATAGCGCTTGAATCAAACTTCTTTTCTTTAACTTCTTTTAAAAAGTTTTGGAATGTTTTATTGCCATCTATCCTTATTTTGGAATTTTGTTTCAATTTATCAATATAGCGGGTGTAAATGTCTAATTTTTCCTGTAAGTTATGCTTATATAGCTTTCCAATTTGATGCCTGTGAAGGATAGGAATGTCTGATAAATCATCTTCAAAATGAGGATCTATTTCATCATTTTGTAAGGGATATTTTGCAAATTCTTCCCCTATGTCTAATTGAGAAAGCAATCCAGGAACTTCAATATCTGATTTAACTCCAACTAACTGAGGGCTTTTCCCAGAAACGGTATAATACATGCCTCTTGTAACTTTGTATTCACCTTGAGGGTTTACTCGACCATCATGAGCCGCATCTAAAGTGAAAGTTTGAAAAGTACCTTTTCCAAAAGTATGCTCGTCCCCAACGACAATAGCCCTTCCATAATCTTTAAGGGTTTGCGCTACGATTTCAGCTGCAGAAGCACTAGCTCTATTGACTAGTACAACTAAAGGGCCATCCCAAGACATTTTACCATCTGTGTCCCGCAAGTGCTGCACTTTTCCTGAGTTATCTTTTATAGAAACCACAATCCCTTTTGTAATAAATAGGCCTGTAACAGAAACAGCTTGGGGAAGAAGTCCTCCAGAGTTATTTCTTAAGTCTAGCACTATCCCTTTCAAATTATGATTTTTCTGAATGTCTTGGATTGCTTTTTTTATATCAGAAGCTGAGGAACTTTTAGGATCTTGGTAAAAGGAAAATAAAGATAAATGGGCTATTACACCATCAGCAAAAGGTTCTAGAGATGATTCTAATCTCGACTCTTCTAAGACTACTTCACCACGCGTTAGCTCAACATTTATTTTTTCAGATGTTTGGTCTTGCGTTTCTCGTAAAATAGTTAAAAGTACTTTAGTTCCTTTTTCTCCTCGAATTAGCTCTACCGCTTCAGTAATATCCATCCCAACCACTGGCTCGTTGTCTACTGCAACAATTTTATCATTGATCTTTAGCTTATTGCCTTTACTGGCTGGACCATTGTCCAAAATTCTAACAATAGAAAATCCGTTAAGACTATCTCGCAGTTGAGCTCCAATGCCAAAAAGACGCTGTTGGACATGAATCATGAACTGACTTGCTTCACTAGGGGTAAAATAGTTGGTGTGTGTGTCTAAAGCAGTTGCAAAGGATTTAAGAAAATAAGAAAGTATAATTTTTTTTTGTTCTTCATCCGATGAGCCTATTAGCTCAGTTTCATGGTTAAGTCGTCTTTTTTTTATTCTTTGAAAAAAGTTATCTATAGTTTCTTCATTGAATTTTTCGGCAGCTTGTTGTTGAAGGGATCTAACTTTTAAAAGCTTGTTAGAAAGCTCATCTAAGTCATTTGGCCAAACATCTTCCTTAAGATCTTCAGCTTTAACGTCTTTTATAATAGCTGATTTTTCAAGTGTTGCCTCTATATGATTCCTTCTTGCAATAGCTTTATTCAAAAGGGCATGAATTTCTTCAAAAGACGAGTAATTATTGTTTTTAAAATCACTTATCATTTTATTTAAAAGCTCATCAGATGGCTCTAGCCACTGGTCGATTTCGCTTTTCATCAAGTAAGTTTTAGTGGCATCTATTTCCTCAATATAATTCTTGAGGACTCTGGCCATAAGCTCGTTAGTCATTTTTTTATAAGTCACATGAGCTTTAAAAATTTCTTTTACCTTCTTTTGGACGTCTTTGGGGGTAACTTCAGGAGGTTTCGCTTCTAGAAGAGGTATTAAAGCTATGATTATTAGTAAGATGCATTTTTTGATTTTCATGGACCCTCAATCATCAAAATTTTTCCAAACTATAACTAAAATAGTGGTTGTCGCCAAACTAATTCTGTAAAACGCTCAAATATAAAGACTTAAGATTATGTTAAGTATAATATTCAGTATTATCTATTAAGAAAAATTAACAAAGAACTTGATATCAATAGATTATTATGTAATAATGTTAACTTAAATGTTAAAGGATAATAAAACTATTAAAGAATTAATAATTAAATCTAATTTTGTTGGAGGAACAGATGTTCGAAGATAATAACCTAGAACAGGATTATACTCTTGAAGCTACTATTCAAGAGAATAGCCCTAGTGATCAAAAAGTTGTTTCTATTACGGAAGCAGCTAGAATTAATAACGTGACTCGTCAAGCTATTTATGTAGCGATTAAACAGAAAAAACTGAAAGCGAAAAAAGACTCTACTAGATGGACTATCGATTTAGATGACTTAGAAGAATATAGAAAAAACAAATACTCAAGAACTAAATCTATGTTTGACGGTGAGCTTCTTTTCGATAATAATAAGGGTTACTACTCAGTTAATCAAGTAGCAAAAATGCTTAATGTACCAGCTCAGAAAATCTATTATGCAACTCGTGTTGGTCATTTAAAAGCATCTAGAAAAGGTGCTGCTTGGGTTATGAGTACTGAAGATATCAACGAGTATAAAGAAAAATACTTAAGCAAAACAAGCGTAAGCGCATAAGTCTAATTTATCTTTTTAAAAGCGCTCTTTTTTAAGAGCGCTTTTTTCTTTCTAAATCTGTAAAATTTATTCTTTTCTAAAAAACTAACTGTCCATTTATTTGATTAATTAACTCCTTAAGAAGAATTATAATGGCTGTAAGTTTAAGTAATTGGTTGTGTAGCTATTTTGCTAGTTCAAATGAATGCCAGACACAAACAGAGTCTTATGAAAAAATACAATCTATGGTTGAAAAAAAGCGCCTTACTCCAGAGGCTTTAGATGCATTAGCTAAAAAAGGCGTTTTCATTATTGGTCGTGAAAATTCTGAGGGGACAACTTGATCAAAGCAAATTGGATGCGGAAGGTTCAGCTAAACTTTCACTGCATGATGGTTAAATTTAGCTGTTGTTGAAAAAACTTGAGCTGCCGGATCGAGTCACTTTCAAAGTAAGATCTACATTTCTTTTTGAAAATCTTTAATTTGTAATTGAATACTCGCCTTATTCAAAAATACATTAACATGTGGGGTAAATGCTATTCTCAAAGGAATATTTTTCCGTCTAATTTGAGTTTTCCTATTAGCCATTCCAAATCCAATTCCTTCTAGCATCCTTTCGTCTTGTTCTAAAAACATTTTAAGGTGTAGTCTGCCAACAACTTTTGGTGCCCAAATTTGTTTAACATCACTAAACAAAAAAGGAGAAGGGTTGCCATTGCCAAAAGGCTCCAACAGGCTTAGAGATTCCATAAAGTCAAATGTCAAATCTGAAAAGTTAATTTTAGCATCTAAGTATAATTTAGAAGCGACATCCTGATCTTTTAAAATAGAATTAGCTTTGTTGATGAATATGTTTTTAAAGTCCAAAATTTGATCTTCATTAATTGTTAATCCGGCCGCATAATCATGACCGCCAAAATTAACTAAAAGATCTGCATTTTCCTTTAAAACTGGTAAAAGAGGGAACTCAGGAATGGTCCTTATTGAGCCTTTTCCAATTTTTTGATCAATGGAAATGATCACAGTCGGCCTGTTATATTGCTTTGCAATTCTAGCCGAAATTATAGCAATAACACCCGGATGCCAATTTTCCGAGTGCAAGACAATTGCCTTTTCTTGTAACAGTTCAGGATGGTTCTCTATATACTTTTCTATTTCGTTAGAAGCTTGTTTTTCTATTTTTTGTCGCTCGATATTAAAGAGATCAAGTTCATTTGCTAGTTTTTCAGCGGTGGCTTCATCTTTAACGAGTAAAAGTTCTACACCTTTATTTGGGTCAGCAATCCTTCCTAAGCTGTTTAGTCGAGGTGCAACTTTCGAGGCAATATCAACCGGAGTTACTTCTGTCGTTTCAAGCTCAGAGATAGCACAAAGCTTGGCAAGCCCAATTCTCTTAGTTTTTCTAAGCTGAGTTAACCCGTATCGGACTAGTATTCGATTTTCTCCTTTTAATGCCCCCATATCAGAAATGGTTCCTAATGCAACCAAGTCTAAATAATCTTTAAGGTCTATTTGGTCTGAGCTAATTTTACCTTCTTCTAGTAAGTGATTCGTAAGTGCATGAGCCAGTTTGAAAGCAACCCCAACACCTGTAAGGTCACGATTCGGGTAGGTGCTATTGATAAGTTTAGGGTTTAGCGTAGCTACGCAATGAGGTATTTTAGTAGTAGGCTCATGGTGATCTGTTATAATAACATCAATATTACTATCTATAATTTCTTGGAGGTCTTTTGAAGCTGTGATACCACAGTCAACTGTAATTAATAGTTTACAATGATTATGGATCGCATATTCAAGAGCATTGTTGATTAAGCTCTTTTGCATGGTGTTTCTGCTAGGAACGAAAAAGAATACCTTTGCCCCTAAAGTTGTTAAGAATTCTGTTAACAAAGCTGCTGCAGTCATGCCATCAACATCATTGTCGCCATAAATTAATATGTTTTCCTTTTTATGTAGCGCCTTAACAATTCGACGCACTGCAGTCCCCATTCCTGGAAAGAGGTGAGGGTCTAACAAGTTAGGAAGTTTAGCGTAAAGAAATTGATGGATGCTGTCTAAAGAATCAAATTTTCTCGAAACAAGTATTTGCGCAGTCACCGGATGAATTTGAAATTCATCTATAATTTTTTTCAACCAAACGGGATCTTCTTTTGGATATACCCAAATTGGTTGTAAATTCGCCTGTTCAGCCATTATTTTTTCCAATCTTTTGCTTAAATTTTTAGCATCAAGATTGAAAGAACCTTCCACTGAAAATAAAAATTTTCAGATTAAAAAATTGAAATGTTAAAGCATAATAAAGTTAATCTCAATTCATAGGACAACTGTTCTTCTTAGGGTTATTCAGTAATAAGGTACTTCCAATTAAACTTAAAATATCATATTTAGTGAGCTTTGGGCAATTACTTTGTGTTTAAGCTTTATTGGATAGGGGTAATTTCCTGCCTTTTTTGTCTTCCAGCTTATGGAAAAACAACATAAGTGGAGAGGCAATAAATAAGGATGATAAAGTTCCAAATATAACCCCAATGCACATAACAAATGCAAAACTAAAAATTGTACTGCCGCCTAAGAGGACTAATGCTAAAAGTACTAAAAATGTAGTTAAAGAAGTAATTAAAGTTCTACTTAACGTAGCGTTTAACGCTTCGTTAACAATATCGCGAAGAGAAGTTCTTTTCTTTAAATGTACATCTTCCCTAATTCTATCAAAAATAATAATAGTGTCATTCAAAGAGTATCCAATAATTGTCATTAGTGCAGCTATAGTATTAAGATCAATTTGGATTGGGAAATTTAATGCATGAAAAATAGCTACTAAACCTAAAGAAACAAGAACATCATGAACTAAACAAATTAATGCACTAACAGAGTACTTCCATTCAAATCGAATAGTTATGTAAACCATAATAGCTAGTAAGGAAATGGCAAGACTAATTAGAGCAGCATGTTTCATATTATCGGACATTTGACCACTTACATTTGACCAGTCTTGAGATAGATCTTTATTAGTGATAGTTAAACCTGAAGCTTTAATGCTATTTGTTATCCAAGATATTTTTTCTTCAGAAGTTTTAAGTGTTGAAAATGGTTTACCACTTTCTTCCATTGACATGCCAAACATTACTCGTAAATGGTTTGAAGGAGTTAATGTTCTGACAGAAAAATCCTGATTTGTTGCTCCATTTTCTAGGAATGCCTTTTCAAGAGTATCTTTATAATTAGCATCTTTTTGTGCTTTAAATTCAATATTTACAGCATATCCGCCAGTAAAGTCCATTCCTAAAAGGGAGTTTTTTTGATAACTAGCAAAAAATGCGCCAACCAAAATGACTAACCCAGAAACTGCAATGACAAACTTGCTGACTTTTAAGAAATTAAAATGAGTTCCTTTAATTAGTGACATCATAGTTAGTGATGTATTTTTTGGGTTCTGTACCCAAATAGAAAAGAAAAACCTAGTCATGAAAAGAGCGGTGAACATGGAAGAAGCTATTCCAATAATTAATGTAACAGCAAAGCCTTTAATTGGACCTGAGTCAAAATTTAAAAGAATAAGGCCAGCGATAATGGTTGTTACATTGGAGTCCAAAATTGCACTAAATGCTTTTTTGTAACCTGCTTGAATAGCTGGTGCAATGCGATTTGTGAGACTGAACTCTTCTCTAATCCTTTCAAAAACTAGTACATTGGCGTCAACAGCCATACCAACTGTAAGTATGATACCAGCAATTCCAGCTAAACTCAATGTGGCATGAAGGTTTTGAAGTGTTGCCCACATAATGATTAAGTTAAATAGCACGGCAACTGATGCAACTATTCCCGCAAATCTGTAATAAGATGTCATAGCAGCAATGACTAATATAAGAGCTACAGCTGTGGCTACTATTCCTTGGGTTCTGTCTTTTTGACCTAACTCTGGGCTAACATTTTTTTCAGATAAAATTTTAGGAGTAAATGTCAAAGATCCAGCTTTCAAATCAGAAACTAAGTGATTAGCTTCTCTTTGAGAAAAACTTCCTGATATCATTGCACTATCTTTGAGTGGAGAATCTAAAGTGGGGGCGCTGATTATAGTGTCATTCAAGACAACAGCCATTCTCCAACCTTGACCATTTGAATAGCTTTCGCTGACTGTTCCTTCGATTTTTTCTTTTGCGAATTGAGATGTCCAGTTATAGAGCTCAGACCTTGGG